>Ga0182014_10000968_pt1 | contig 39122 bp, 36 predicted proteins | sample 612S2DmetaG_FD_120489 | JGI IMG/M metagenome (GOLD analysis project Ga0182014, IMG submission 120489) | Permafrost microbial communities from Stordalen Mire, Sweden - 612S2D metaG | ecosystem: Environmental > Terrestrial > Soil > Wetlands > Permafrost | place: Sweden: Stordalen | collected... | reverse complement strand
TGGGTCATGCTGGGCATGGTGGTCGCCTTCGTGCTGCTCGGTTCGGTGGTCTTTACCGCACCTTCCTCGAATGCCACCATCTCGTTCATCGTGGTGCTGGGCATTCTGTTCCTGGGGCGCTATCTGAACCAGGTCGCCTTGCAGCAGGCCGAGCCCGTGAAGACGCTGGTCTATGGGCTTTACTTCCTGATTCCGCACCTCGAATGGTACGACGTGCGGGATCTCATCACATACGACCAGAAATTGGTGGGGTGGGTGGACTGCGGACTGGCGACGCTTTACGCGGTCGTCTATATGGCGATGTTCCTATTGGGAACGTGGCTGGTATTCCGGCGCAAGGCGTTGAGCGTGTGAAGGGGAGGCGCGGGGTGTGAAACGTGAAACGTGAAGAGACTTGGGCCATACGTGATTCTGCTCATGTTGCTGGCGGCCTGCTTCAGCCTGGCTACCGTGCTTCAAGAACGGGTCTCCGACTGGAACAAACGCGGTGAGTCGGACAATGTGTTGAAAGTGCTGCTCGGGGACGGACGACACCTGTTTGCCAACCAGTTCTTTGTGCAGGCCGACATTTCCTTTCACAGCGGATATTACCCCTCCATTTTTGACCAGGCCAACCGGCCCAAGGACACAGGCCATCTCACCGCCAAGGAGGGGGAGCCCGCGGAAGAGGAGCATGAGAAGCAAATGAACTTTCTGGGTCCGCCCCGAGACTGGATCGAGGGCTTTGGCCGGCATTTCATCGTGACCGAGCACACCCATTTGGAGGGCAAAAACCGGAGCGAGATCCTCCCCTGGCTGAAACTCTCCGCCGAACTGGACCCGCAGAAGATCGAAACCTACACCGTCGCCGCCTACTGGCTGCGCGACCTCGGCAAGATCAAGGAAGCCGAGCGGTTCCTGCGCGAAGGATTGCTCAACAACCCGGAGAGCTACGACATTCTCTTTGAGCTGGGCCGTCTTTACTACGAGAACAACCACAACGCGGCACACGCCCGGAAGATCTGGGACCTGGCCCTGCGCCGGTGGAGCGAACAGGAGGCCGCGGGCAAGGAGCCCGACCTTATCAAGCTCGATCAAATCGCGGTCAGCCTCGCGCGCCTGGAGGAAAAGGAGGGAAATCTCGCGCGCGCGATCCAACTCCTCGAACTTTCCAAGAAGGGGTCCCCCCATCCGGAGGCATTGCAGCCGCAAATTGACGAACTTAAGCAGAAGCTCGGGGGAGCGCATTAGCCGCCTTTGCCTCCGATACCCCCGGCATCAGGAGCGGGACAGGACGTTTACCAGGCAGTGGAGGCAGCCGAAGTGCCGGTAGGCGGAGGTGCAATCGACCGGGCGGATTTCGTAGCCGAGGCTTTCCCAAACCTCGCGGGCCGCGGCGTTCAGCGGTTCGACGCCGCGATAGAAGGGCAGGTAAACCAGCCGCCGGCTGGCTTGCTGGTCCATCAGCACATTGACATAGGTCAGGTAGGTCCGCCCGTCGTGCGCGGGCAGGACAGGGATGCGGACGACGCGATAACCCGCCGCCTCGCATTGGTGGGCGACGGCATCGAACAGGTGCTGCGTTTGGGGAGTGAAGTCGGGTCCAACGGGCAGGCCCATGAATTCGTTTGGGGCGGCCTGGTTGTCGCGGGACGTTTCGGCGGGGATGAACTCCCTGGCTAAGCTCGGGTCGCCGACGAGCATGGTCTTGCTCCCCACGGAGGCCATGAACATGCCGGCGTGGTGGTCGGGCGCCTCGTCGAGCAGTATGATCCGGCGCTTGAGTTCCCGGGACATGATGCCGAGAAACTCCTCCCGGCTGCACACGGTCTGCTGGAGATTGCGCTGAAGGAGCCGCGGCATGAGGAAGACGGTGTCGCTGTCGGCCAGGAAATCTCCGCCGTCGAAGTACAGGCCGCTGCGCCGAGCCAGGACGGACGGGGCGAGCGCCGCTGCGATGTCTCGGCCGACCCGCTCATCCCCGGCGCGCGCAGGCCAGATTTCGTTTCCCGCCTCGCCCCGCGGACTCCACAGTGTCGTCGCGCCGCCGGCCACCGCCGGCGCAAGGGCCACCCAGCGATCCCGCGACCAGGTCGTGATCGGATGCCCGGCCAGAATCGGCGACACTCGGCATTTTAACGGGCCGACGGTGGCGAGGAAGACATCGAACGCCGGGCGATCGGGGCAGACGATGTGGACACCCACGTCGCGGTCCAGCGCTCTCAGGAAGTCGCGATAGACGGGCGCAACGATTTCCTTGGCAGAGGATGCGAAATGGAGCACCAACTCGCGCAGATGGCCGTCGCACTCAGAGAGAATCGGCCCGGACGGCAGTGGCCCTCGTTCCGGGCCGCCGGTCAGGGCCAGGATGCCGCCAGCCACGACGAGACCGATGATGACTCCTGCGATTGTCTGCCAGCGTGACATAACTAGCGCGTCGATGCGAACGTCGATAGAGCCTTGGGAACAGCCGTGGAGAAACTCAACGCCACGATCCCCGGCAGGAAGGGCGCTGCTTTCTGGCCCGGCTCCCGGAGAGCGACGGAAATCACACTATTCGGGGGCAGGTTCGTGCTGGCGCGCAGAGCGATTACTTTCGTCTCATTGGGCTGGAGCGTGACGACCTGCTCCTGCTGCCAGAGAACATTCGGCAGGCGGATCACGCGGGACAGCGCGTCCGCCGGTGAGGAAGCGGTCATGATGACGCACAACGAGGCGTTTGCCGGCTGACTGGTGACATTTAGCGCTGTGAGTTCAAACTCTGGCTGTTCGCCCGTCTTGAAGGGCCGGCCGGCGGCGGAGGCGAGCGTGAACTCGACGCCCTGGGTCACGAGCCGGGACTTGGCGATTTTGGCGGGCGGCGTGTCGGCGTCAGCGCCAGCCTCGATAGGGCCGGCCCAGAATGCCGCCACGGTTAACGTCGTTGTCCCGAGGGCCACGGTTGTAATTGTTAGCATGTCTTTTGTTTTCATTGCCTGTATCCTGTTTCAGTAGTTTCTTTGATTCTCGACCGCCCGGCCAACCGCCGGGCAAGCCAACTGTCACGTCCAATAAAGCCCAAGCCAGCGCGTGAGTTGTCAGAAGGATGTAAGGAGTATGTAAAAACGCTTGCCAGGAACGTTCGAATGTTCGCTTTGGAAATGTGGATAAGAGGGCGAGGGGAGACCGTGGCTCAAGCCAACGGCAAGCCAGGTGTTCTGGAGATGCTCCGCTGGGCATCCGATGGGTAGCCCTTGGGTAGCCCTTGGGTAGCCGGTGGGTTGCCAAGTGATAATTCTTGTGGCTTCAGGGTCCGCTCGAGGGGTTTTTCAGCAGCTTGCGGGCTGTCCACGGCGCAGATTCCGGCGTTTGACAGCGCGAGTATGCTCGCCATTCAAATCAACTGGTTCTTTCCCAGGAATCTCTTCCCTTTCAGGTTCTTCGCGCCCAAGCTCAGGCCCCGCTTGTGCGGTCACTTGCGCCTGCGGGAGTCTGTGCTAAGTTCATCCTGTTTTTCTAAATCAGGACACTGGAAATATGATGAAATTATCTACGCTTATCATGGTCGGCGCGCTGGCAGCGGCCCTGCAAGTCGCGCCGGCCGCGGACATTACCGGAACCATCACCCTAAAGGGCACGCCGCCAAAGGAGAAGGAAATCACCCCTGTCATGGATGACGCCACATGCAGCAAGCTGCATACGACGGTCCCTACCACTCATTTCTATGTGGTCGGGCCAAAAGGGGAGTTGGGCGACGTCATCGTTTCGTTGCAAGGCATCAGCGGCAAGTCCTCCGGCGCCTCCGCGCCTCCGATGACTCTGGATCAAAAGGGCTGCGAGTATGTGCCCTCCATCTTGGCCGTGCAGACCGGCCAGAAGATCATCGTCAAGAATTCCGATCCCGTCCTGCACAATGTCCATACCATGCCGGCTGAGGACTCGGGCAACCAGGTCAAGAACGAAGCCCAACTGCCCAATGGCCCGGACCTGACCTTTTCGTTCTCGAAGCCGGAGAACTTCCTCAAGTTCAAGTGCGACGTCCACTCGTGGATGTTCGCCTGGGTCAGCGTTTTCGATCATCCCTACTTTGCCGTTTCCGGCAAGGATGGCACTTTTAAGATCGCCAATGTTCCGCCCGGCAAATACAAGATCCAGGCTGCCCATCGCAAAGCGGGCGTAGTGACGCAGGACGTTGAAGTCAAGGAGGGCGAACCCGCCAAGGTTGATTTCACGCTGGATGTCAAGTAGCCAGGCGCCAATGGTTTTGGTCACCCCAGGATAGCAGGATCAAGCGCCGTCGCGGCCGTTGTCCGCCGCGGCGGCCTTGTTCGGTCCCCGGTCCCTTGATACACTAGAGATGAGACGAAGTCGCAATAGTCCAGCCCCGCAGGTCTCTTTACGTCGCTCCCTTGAACCTCAGGTTGGACCCCTCACCCCGACCCACTCCCCTTCGGAAGGGGAGAGGGAGAGCCATTGGCAGCTCGCTGGTAAATCGAGGTTTAGGCGGAGGGACAGGTCGATGAGGGTCACTGCAGTTCTTTGGCCTGCTCCAAGTCATTTGTGCCGTTCAGGCGCTTCGAGCTTTCGGCTGTCGGCCTTAGGATTTCCTTCGGGTTTCGGGATTCGGGTTTCGGATTTCCAAGCTCTTCCATGCCTGCCCCACTAGCATCCTCCCACAACTCCGGGCTGCATCGCTTCGCCGTCCTGACGGCCATCGCTACGTTCGGGCTGGTCGGAATCGGCGGCCTGGTGACCAGCCACGGCGCAGGAATGGCCGTTCCCGACTGGCCTAATTCGTACGGCTATAACATGTTCTTTTTCCCGGTATCCCAATGGGTGGGTGGCATCTTCTACGAGCACACGCATCGCCTGGCCGCCTCGGGAGTTGGCCTCCTGACGGTCGTGCTGGCTTTGTGGCTGTACGGGCGAAGCGCTCGTCCGTTCATGCGCGGGGTTGGCGCGGTCCTGATGCTGCTCGGCGCCGGGACAGCAGCAGCAATGACTCGCCGATGGGCCGACGGGTTGGTCCTGGGGCTCACCGGCTTGGCGTTCCTGGGGGCGAGTTTGGTTTGGCCACGCTGCGAGCCTAGCCCGAAATGGCTGAGACGGTTGGGGCTCGCTGCGTTTGTTGCCGTGGTTTTGCAGGGGGTGCTCGGCGGATTGCGTGTAGTGCTGTTCAAGGACGCCATCGGGGTCTTTCACGCTATGCTCGCACAGCTTTTCTTCGTTCTGCTGTGCGCAATCGCCCTCTTCACCAGCCGCTGGTGGCAGACTCAGCCGGCGCGGACCCCGTCAACTGCGAGCAATCATTTAACTACTCTCTTCTTCCTGACGACCTTGCTGATCCTGGGTCAACTGACGCTGGGTGCGGCGATGCGGCATCAGCATGCCGGCCTGGCCATCCCCGACTTCCCGCTCGCCTACGGGAAGCTGTGGCCGGCGATGGATGCCGACTCCATCGCGCACTACAACCAGCAGCGGATCGAGGTCGTGGCCGCAAACCCCATCAGCGCATATCAGATCGGCTTGCAGATGGTCCATCGGATGCTTGCGATGGCGATTCTTGGCGCGGTGGCGTATGCGGCATGGTCCACCAGGCGCGCGCGGGGAAACCGCCGCGCGGCTGTCCAGAAGGGGGGGCGGGCGTTTAGTTTGGCAGGGCGGCGCAGCGAAGTCGAAATTGACAACGCGGGCGGGACGCCCGGGGAGGCAGGCGAGACGCCTGCCCCACTAAGGGAACCGGAGCAAAAGTATTTGAGCCGGCTGGCCCTGGCATGGCTCGGCGTGATTCTGTCGCAAGTGGCTCTGGGAGCGGCAACTATATGGTTGAACAAAGCCGCCGACATTGCCACCGCGCACGTGCTGATCGGCGCGCTCTCGTTGGCATTTGGCGCGATCCTGTGTATAGTCTCAGGCAAAGAACTGATGTGGGACTACAGGGTAACTGATTTATCGACCGCTAAAGGGGCGCGGCCTCTTACTACTTTGAAGCCGCTGGCGTCCGGCGTCTCCGGCCTTCCACAATCATGAAAGCAACCACAGTCCAACCTCTTAGCCAGGCCATTCCGGCGGAAAAGCCCTGGCTGGCCGTTTATGCCGATCTGTTCAAAGCGCGGCTCACCTGCCTGGTGTTGCTCACGACGCTCGTCGGGTTTTACGTCGGCTTCCGCGGGCCGGTGGATGTCGTGCTGATGTTCCACCTGCTCCTGGGCACTGCCCTCCTGGCGAGCGGCGCGGCCGCCCTGAACCAGTTGATGGAGCGCGAATATGACGCCAGAATGCGCCGCACGCTGGATCGTCCGCTGCCTTCAGGGCGCTTGCAGCCGCAGACGGTGTTGATGGTCGGCAGCGCGTCGGCGCTCATGGGGCTGATTTACCTCGCTCAGGCAGTGAATCTCATCACGAGCCTCGTAGGCGCGGTTTCGCTGGTCTGTTATTTGTTCGTCTATACCCCGCTTAAGCGGGTTACCTGGCTCAATACGCTGGCGGGCGCGGTCCCGGGCGCACTGCCGCCGTTGATGGGGTGGACGGCGGCGCGCGGGGAATGGAGCAGCGAAGGGCTGGCCCTCTTTGCGATCCAGGCCTTCTGGCAACTGCCGCACTTCATGGCCATCGCCTGGATTTACCGGGATGAATACGCGCGCGCCGGTTTCAAGATGCTGCCGAGTATCGATCCGCAGGGCCGGCGGACGGGCCACCAGGCCGTCAGTTACGCGCTCGCTTTGCTCGTGGTGAGCTTGTGCCCGTTCCTGTTTAGTCTGACTGGGCCATTCTACCTGGCTGGCGCGCTAGTCCTCGGGCTGGCGTTTGTGTGGTTTGCCATCCAGTTTTCCCGCGAGCGGACGGACTCGCGCGCTCGTCAGCTCTTTTACGTCTCGCTGGTGTATCTCCCGCTGCTGTTGGCGGTGATGGTGCTGGATAAAGTAAGATGAATATGCAGGCCGCAGTCCCAGCAATCTCACACGCAGAAGTTCACGCAGCGCCCCATGAGGAGGCGAGTTTCTGGCGCGCGTATGTCTTTTCCACGGACCACAAGGTCATTGGCATTCAATATGGTGTCACGGCGTTGTTGTTCCTCTTGTTCGGTTTCTCCCTGATGATGATCATGCGGTGGCAAATCGCCAACCCGGGCCAGGCGGTGCCTTTCGTGGGCCCCCTGCTGGCTTCGATCTTCGGAGACGTGGCGGCCAAGGGCATCGTGTCGCCGGACCTTTACAATTCATTCGGGGCGATGCACGGGACGATCATGGTGTTTCTTGGCATCGTGCCGCTGGCCTTTGCCGCGTTCGGCAATTATGTCGTGCCGCTGCAAATCGGAGCGCCGGACATGGCGTTTCCGCGCATCAACATGGCCAGCTACCAGTGTTATGTGGTCGGCGGGGTGGTCATGTTCACAAGCTTCTTCATCCCCGGTGGTCCCGCGCAGGCGGGCTGGACCTCCTACTCACCGCTGGCGACCTCGATTGCGACCGACGGGCAGACCTTTTGGATCATCGGCATGGTGTTCCTCATCACCTCGTCGCTGCTGGGGGCGGTGAACTTCATCGCCACGATCATACAATTACGCGCGCCCGGCATGACTTGGATGCGACTGCCATTTTTTGTCTGGGCGCAATTTGTGACAGCGTTCCTGCTGCTGCTGGCCTTCCCGCCGCTGGAAGCCGCGGCCGTCATGCAATTGATGGACAAGGTGGCGCACACCAGCTTCTTCCTGCCCACCGGCCTGGCCATCGGGGGCAATCTCGCACATGTTAGTGGAGGCGGCAGCCCGCTCTTGTGGCAGCACCTGTTCTGGTTCCTGGCGCATCCCGAAGTCTATGTGTTGATTCTGCCGGCGATGGGCATCGTTGCCGAGATCATCGCCAATAACACCCGCAAGCCGCTGTGGGGTTACAAATCCCTGGTCTATTCCGTCCTGACGATCGGCTTCCTTTCTTTCATCGTCTGGGCGCATCACATGTATTTGACGGGCATGGGCACGCACATTGCGACCTTCTTCCAGACCACAACGATGATCATCTCGATCCCGTCGGTCATCGTGCTGACCTGCATGTTCATATCGTTGTGGGGCGGCTCGATTCGATTCAATACGCCGATGCTCTTCGTCATGGCCTTTTTGCCTATGTTTGGCATCGGCGGCTTGACCGGGCTGCCGCTCGGTTTGAGCTACAGCGATATCCACCTGCACGACACGTATTACGTCATCGCGCATTTCCACTATATCGTGGCGCCCGGCACCATCTTCGCGCTGTTCGCGGGCATCTACTACTGGTTCCCCAAGATGACCGGGCGGATGATGAACGAGTTTTGGGGCCGGGTGCATTTCTGGCTCTCGCTGATCTTCATGAACTTGATCTTCCAGCCGATGTTCGCGCAAGGGATGGCGGGCATGTTGCGGCGGATGGCCGACGGCGGGGCGAACTATTCCCAAGCAAGAACCGAGGGCGGGATCGGCGGCCTGCCCGCGGGCATCATGCATCTGCACACGCTTATTCTCTGGGCGGCTGTCTGCATGGCGCTGGCGCAAATTCCCTTCATCATCAATCTGTTCTGGAGCATCAACCACGGAAAGCCGGCGGGCTCGGACAATCCCTGGGAGGCCACGACCCTGGAATGGCAGACCCCAACGCCGCCGCCGCACGGCAATTTCCACAAGCCCCCCGAAGTGTATCGTGGGCCTTATGAATATAGCGTGCCCGGCCACGCCAAGGATTTCACGCCGCAGAACGAACCTGATTGAGCATGGATATTCCCTACACAGTTCAACCGCGTCCCGACACCGGCTTATACAACGCCAAGGTCGGCATTTGGCTCTTCCTGGCCTCGGAAGTCATGCTGTTCGGCGCGCTGTTCTCCTCTTACATCCTGCTGCGCGTGGGGGCCCAGGATGGCTATTGGCCGCGCGGGTGGCTAAACGTCCCGATCGGCACGTTTAACACGCTCGTGCTGATTACCTCCAGCATCACCACCGTCATGGCCTGGGCATCCCTCAAGATGAACCAGTTCGGCCGGTTCAAGGTGTTCCACGCTTGCACGCTCGTGCTGGCTATGATGTTCGTCTGCATCAAGTCGTACGAATACCACGACAAATTCACCCATTACGAAATCACCTTGAAGGACGGACGGTATGCCGACGGGCATATAGTCTCGAACGACCTAAAGGCAGACCACGTCGTCATCTCCGGCCGGTATGTGCAGGACCGCAAGGATCTTTACGACTTGGAAGTCCGCAAGGCGCCCCGCCACCACGAGGAACTCACTATCCCCCGGAGCGAAATCGCGAAAATGGAACGGTATGGCCCCTGGCACCACACCTACCTGGCCATCTATTTCACCCTCACCGGCCTGCACGCGTTGCATGTCATTGGCGGCGCCATCGTGATTGGGTTCCTCTGGGGGCCGGGCAGCAAGATGTGGGAAACCGACCCGGAGCGCTTCACCAACCGCATTGAGATCTCCGGCCTGTTCTGGCATTTCGTCGATCTGGTCTGGATATTTCTGTTCCCTGTCTTATACTTGATATAATCTGTTATGACTGCCCATGCTCAGGAAGATTTCACGCATCACGTTCGGCGCTACCTGTATATCTTTTACGCGTTGCTCTTTGGCACGCTGATCACGGTGGGAGCGTCCTACATCCCTTTTGGCAACCACGCCATCAACATCGGCGTGGCGCTGGCTATCGCCTGTGCCAAGGCTTTCCTGGTGGCCGGCTTCTTCATGCACCTTATCTCCGAGCGGAAGATGATCTACGGCCTGCTGATTTTCACGGCGTGCTTTTTCCTGGGGTTGATGTTCTTGACCCTTTCGGCGTATGCGGACTTCCCGCGGATGACCGTCACTCACTGATTATGTCGCTTAAGGCTTTCCACGTCCTTTTTATCACGGCCTCCAGCGCGTTGGCGGTTGGCTGTGGCATCTGGGGGCTCCGGGACTTCTTCTCGGCGCAGGGACGCACATCCGACCTCCTCTTCGGGCTGGGCTCACTCGCGGTTGGCATCGGTCTGATTCTTTACGAGCGCTATTTTCTCAAGAAGCTCAAACGCGTGAGTTATCTATGAGCCACCGCAATCGAGGTCGCCAACTTTCGGGTTTCGGATTTCTGACTTCTCCCGGTCTTCGGGTTTCGGGCTTCGGATTTCGCCGGCTGCTGCCCGGCTTGGTAATTATGCTGGCGCTCAAACCCGGCGCGCTCTGGGCCTGCGCGGCTTGCACCGGCCAATCGGACTCGGCGATGGCCAAGGGCATGAACTGGGGCATTATGAGTCTGCTGGTGGTGATTGCGGTGGTGCTGGGCGGCGTGACCTCGTTCTTCGTTTTTCTGGCAAAGAAGTCGGCCACGTTCTCCGCGAACTCCGTGGCCGCTTCGGCGGCGGGATCATCTGATAGGGTCTGAACATGAACTGGAACACACTCCTGAGTTTGCCGCCCGTGGCGTCGGAACATGGCCGGCATGTCGATGACCTGATCATCTACATGCACTGGCTGATGGCCGCGCTGTTCGTGGGCTGGCTGCTTTATTTCGCCTACGCGCTGATCCGCTTCCGCCGCGGGCGCAATCCCAAGGCGGACTACGTCGGCGTGCGGAGTCACGCGTCGAGCTATCTTGAGGTCGCGGTGGCGGCGGTCGAGGGAGGGTTGCTCATTTTCCTCGCCGTGCCGCTGTGGGCCAAGGCCGTGGACAAGTTTCCCGACAAGCACCAAGCCACAGTGATCAGTGTCGTCGGCCAGCAGTTCAACTGGAACGCGCTGTATGCGGATAAGGATGGCGAGTTCGGGCGTCAGGATATGGGCTTCGTCAGCGCGACCAATCTTTTCGGCCTGGACCCGAGCGACCCGCGCGGCACAAATAACGTTCAGGTAACCGGGCTTGGCGAAATGCATGTGCCGGTCAACAAGCCGGTGATCTGCTACATCAGCTCCAAGGATGTCATCCACTCCTTCAAGGTAATCGCCATGCGCGTGACGCAGGACGCCATTCCCGGCATGCGCATACCGCTATGGTTCACGCCGGTCAAAGAGGGCCGCTACCAGATCAACTGCGCCCAATTGTGCGGCAACTCCCATTCAGCCATGGCGGCGGGCATGCTCGTGGTGGAAAGCCAGGCGGCATTCGACAAGTGGCTCAGCTCGAAACGAGGGGCCGCGACCAGCTTCGAGTAGCCTTCGGCCGATGACCAGGCTAACGGGCGCGCGGATTCCCGATCTCGACAGTGTGCAGACAGGCCGCAGCGGTTCTGCCTCGAAGAAGGAGTTGGGCTAAACAGGATGGCGGCAGCCGACGGGGCAAGGCGCAAGTTAAACACCCGCCGCAAGCCTGCTGCCAAGGGGATGCTTGCGCGGTGATCAGGTGTTGATAGCGCGATGTTCCAATGGAGTTCCATACTAATTCCATACTAATTCCAAACGATTTCCATAGGATTTCCATAGGATTTGGCTCTTGTTGCTATCGTTTGTCGGTCGCCTAAAGCCGGCTGCTACATGCGCTCACTTCCGCGCTGGGAAAGCGGCCATTGTTGCTTTATAGACGCTTCCGCCAAGGAACGGCTTACCTCTCGTTGCAGACTCTTCACAGCTCCCGGCGTGACCTGAGGCGCTTGCTACATGGAACGCTTAGGGGTATCTGTCTCCAGAAACATGAGCAACAGTGATCACCAGCCGCAGGGAATCAGGTGGCCGGTCGTTATTGGGCTGGCGCTGACCGGCCTGACGCTGGCGACGGTTTTTGCGCTCGCGAACCTCAAGACGCGCTTCTCGAGCGCTCCCACGCTGCCCGTGATTGGCACCATCGCCGACTTCAGTCTCACCAACCAGGATGGGCGCGCTGTGTCGCTGGCCGACCTGCGCGGGAAGGTCTGGGTGGCGGACATCATCTTCACGCGCTGTCCCGGGCCTTGCCTGAAAATGACAAAGCAGATGAAGGCCCTCCAAGATGGGCTGCCGCCGGGCAGCCCGACCAAACTCGTTACGCTGACAACCGATGCGGATTTTGATACCCCGCCGGTCTTGAAGGCCTATGCTGAGCGTTTCCAGGCTGACCCGCAACGCTGGACGTTTCTGACCGGCACCAAGAAGGACATTGCAAACCTGGCGATCGACTCGCTTAAGTTGACTGCTATCGAAAAGAAGCCCGAGGAGCGTGAATCGCCGCAGGACCTGTTCGTGCACAGCACCATCTTCGTGCTCGCGGACAAGCGGGCCCAGTTGCGCGGGGTGTTCGAGACCACTGGGGATGGAATCGAGCCGGAGAACGTGAAGGCGCAGATCCTCGCGGCGGTCAAGCAATTGGAGCGCGAGCCATGAGCCTGACTGACTTGCCCGCGGTCAACGCCTGCCTAAACGGCATCAGCGCGGTCTTCCTGGGCGCCGGCTATTACTTCATCCGCCGAAAGAACCGAGTCGCCCACCGCAACTGCATGATTGCGGCGTTCGCCGCGTCCACGCTCTTCCTGGGCTGCTATCTGACTTACCACGGATACCTGGCTTTTCATCTGCACCAGGGGCCGACACGATTCACAGAGCCAAGCTGGTTCCGCCCGGTTTATTTGGGGATTCTGCTGACCCATACCCTGCTGGCGGTGGTGATTGTGCCGCTGGCGTTAATCACGCTTAATCGTGCCCTGCGGCAACGGTTCGAGCTGCACAAGAAGATCGCCCGCTGGACCTGGCCGTGCTGGATGTACGTCTCGGTGACGGGCGTGCTGATCTACCTGCTGCTGTACCAGATCTTCCCCCAGGAATAGGCGGGAATTGGGGTCCGGCTACTCGGCCGGCTTGAGGTTGCGCAACTGATCGCGCACCTGGGCTGCGCGCTCGTAGTCTTCGCTATTGATGGCTTCGTGCAAGGCGCGCTCCAACTTTTCCCGGCGCGACAGCGGGCGTTTGGCGCGGATTTCCTCCAGCCAATTCTCCAGTGACTGCACTTCGCCGCCCGTGTCGGCGGCGTCGCCGCGAGCGTGTTCGTGGAAAAAGGCGCGAATCGCCTCCAGCCCCTCTTCAATCTGCTGGATGGCCAGCGCGTAGTCATTGACCTGCAACGCCTGCGCCGCCCGGGCGCGGGTGAGCACCATCAGAAGCTGAGGTCGAAACTGCTGCAACGACCAGGCCAAATCCTCGTTCGCGGCGTGTCGGCTCACAAAGTCGAACACCGCCATGTTGCGTTCGGCGTCGCGGATTACGCCGGCATAGTCCTCCAACTGCAGCAGGCAGATATAGCGATGATGATACTGCAGGGCTTCGAGCTGGAGCCGGGCGCAATCTTCGGGCTTTAGTTTGAAACCTTCGTCGCTGCCGCCGTGGGCCCCAACGTACTTGTGAAGCCGCGCACGGTAATACTCAAGAAGAGAAGGATGGCCATAGGGCCGCTTGCCATCCGGCCGGCCCTCCACGCACATTTGGAGCAAACCTAAATCGACGCGGAGCTGGATTTTCTCGCGCCCGTCCTTGGCTTTGAACCGGCGCACAACCACCTGCCCCGGCTGGTAGTCCCACTGGTCCAAAAGATGCGATATATCGAAATCCACGGCCGGAATATGGCGGTGGATTCCCGGCAAGTCAACGATTCCGCCAGCGAAATCAGAAACTTGTAATGCGTGCGGGTTTAGGCCAAAACACAGGCACATGTCATCGCTTGTCCAGGTGGCGATCCACGCCAGCCAGTTTCCGGATAAGGTGCGGCAGGATTTGCTCGAGTCACTGCGCACGCGCCGGGTGAACCACAAATTCCACTACGACAGCGTCAAGCAGACCCAGAAATGGCTGGCGCTGCACCGGGCCTTCTCCCCGTCGCGCACGGATGCGGACTGCGCGGCCACTTACGACCGCAGCTTCGCCGCGGCCGTGGCGCGCATTGACGCCCGGCGGGTGCATCTGATCGGCCTTGGTTGCGGCGGAGGGCAGAAGGACACGCGGCTGCTGAAGCTGCTCCAGGATTCGGGCAAGAGAGTGTTCTACACGCCGTCGGATGTAAGCACGGCAATGGTGCTCACGGCGTGGCAAACGGCGACGGTGGTGGTTGCGCCGGAAGACTGCTTCCCGTTGGTCTGCGATTTGGCCTCCGCCGATGACCTGCCCGCAGTGCTCGAGGCGCTGCCCGTAGCGGATGCGGCGCGGCTTATCACCTTCTTCGGCATGATTCCGAACTTTGAGCCGCAGCCCATCCTGGCGCGGTTGGCCGGGCTGCTGCGGCCTGCGGATTACCTGCTCTTCAGCGCCAATCTGGCCCCCGGCACTGACTACGCAGCCGGCGTCCAACGAATCCTGCCGCTCTACGATAATACCCTGACTCGCGACTGGCTGATGACGTTTCTGCTGGATTTCGGCGTGGAGGCAAACGACGGCGAACTCCGCTATGCAATCGAGGACGATCCGGGTGGAAGCGGCCTCAAACGCGTGGCGGCCTGCTTCCGGTTCGTTCGCCCATGCGAAGTGCAGGTGGACGAGGAACGCTTCCGGTTTCCCGCTGGCGAGTCAATTCGCCTGTTCTTCTCCTGGCGGCATACCCCTGCGCTCGTGCGGCGGTTGCTCGGCCAGCATGGCCTGAAAGTGCTCGATCAATGGATCACGAAGTCGGAGGAGGAAGGCGTGTTTCTGGTGTCACGCGCAGAGTAGGGCAGGCGTCTCGCCTGTCCCGGCAGAAGGGCCGGCTGGTTCGGGACAGGCGAGACGCCTGCCGTACTTTAGAAGACCCGCAGCGTATCGAGCACCGCCTTGGTGCGGGGGACTTCATGCGTGCGGAACAAGTCGGTCTTTCCCAGCGCGGCCAGGACGGCGAAGAACGGTTCGGCGCAGCGCACTTCCTCACCGAAATACTCGAAGGCGTGCGGCAAAGCGTGGCAGATCGGGAAGCCGAGCGCGCGGAGCCGGAAGGTGTTCAGGAAGACAGTCATCTGGTGGCGCACGCGCACGCCGCTGTCCTGCAGGTTGCGGTAGTAAAAGCCCAAACCGGGGTCGATCAAGATCTTCTCCACGCCATTGCGAAGCGCGATCTCAATCTGGCGTGCGAAGTAATCCTGCATCAGGGCCACTGGATCGGCGCTGAAATCGAAATCACCCACCTCCCGCACGTTCCGGCCCTGGACGTAACAGATGATCACCGCCGCGTCGTGCGCTGCGACCAGGCGGAAGTGAGCATCCGTCTGCTCGGTGCCGGTCAGATTCACGATGTTTGCTCCAGCCTCCAGGCAGACGCGCGTCACCTCCGGCTGATAGGTCTCCGCCGAAACCAAAATGCCCGACTCTCTCAATGCGCGGATGACCGGCAGCAGCTTGCGGTTTTGCCCCGCCTCATCCACGCGGGTCGCATGAGCCAAAGTGGATTCGGCGCCTACGTCGATGATATCCGCCCCCTGCTCCCGCATCACCTTGCCGCGGCGCACGGCGCTCTCAACCGTGAGACACACGCTCTCGCGATACCAGGAGTCCGGCGAAAGGTTGATTACGCCCATGATTGCGGGCTGCGAGTTGAAAGCGAAGGGCCTGCCGCCAATGGAGAATTCTTTGACGCGAGCCTTGGCCGCAGCGCGATTCTTTTCGAGCAGTTCAGCTAGTTGTTCCAGCCCCAGCATGGGAGGCAATGTATCGCAGATTCGGATTCAGCAAAGCCATATTCTCAATCGTCAGCATTGGCTGGCCTTGCCGGGCTTCTTGTTTTTCGGCGTGGGGTGGTATTTGCACAACGGGGTCCAGGCGGGCGTAATCGTGAGCATTCCAGGAACGAACCCTGCACGGGCGCTAATCGCGACGGTGGTGGACGGGGTGATTCTGTTCCTGCTGCTCAGGCAGATATGGCGAGGCGGCGCGCAAAGGGAATCTGATTGCCAGCCCAAGCTAGTTGGGGCTTAGTGGTCAGCCAGAATGAAAGGCAGATCAATTGTTCGTTGTGCTCTTATTGCTTTCGCCAGCCTAACACTGGGGGTGAGGAGCGACGCGGGCTTGCCGCAGGGTTATCAGGGCAAGCCCTTCCAGGACTCTGTGTACAGCGCGGGGCCACAACAGATTCCCGGCCGGCTGGAGTGCGCTTATTATGACCTCGGCGGGGAAGGCGTGGCCTATCACGATACCGACTCCACGAATCATGGCAGTGGCGAACTCAACTTGAAACCCGAACACCACCGACCGCACGCCAATCCATACATATGGAGTTTCAGGGCCAACGAAGGCGTGGATATTTCCTATACCAAGGACTTTGCCGACTTCAACCACACCAACTTCGTGGCGCCGGCGACCAATCAGCTTTACATCGGCTGGACGGCCGATGGTGAGTGGTGCAATTACACCGTGGATGTGAAGCAGCCCGGCGCTTACCGGGTGATTGCCCTGTATGGCAATGCCGCCAACACGATCCGGTTTTCGATCAACCACCAACCGGCCGGCGAGTGCAAACTGCCTCTTGCCACCGGCAGCATGCACATCTGGAACAAGGCCGAGATTGGGACTATTACGTTCCCGAAAGCCGGATTACAGTTGCTCACCTTCCACTACAACAATGGCAACAACTTTGCGTATTTCGAGTTTGAGCCTATAGGCAAGCCGTAAGCACCCCCGCACTGGGATGCGTGAGCTTAAGCGGCCTGGAGAGTATAGAACTTAGTTTCGGCTCTCGACCGTCGTCACAAAGCCAGCTCGCTTAACCCCGTTTCTTCGGCCTGGCGGCCAACATCTTCTCAATGCGAGCAATGTAGTTCTTTACCGGCGTCCGTGCGATCACCTGGCCGATGACGTCTAAAGGCACGTCCTCGAGTTTCTTGAACCGCACACACGCTTTTCCCATGTCCAGCCTCTTCCCGCTCTCCTGCCAAGCCTTCCGGAACCACTTCTCGGTAGCCGGGTCGCCATAGACGTTCATCAGGTGAATCGCCATGTGGTTCTTCTGTGAGCCGAGGCAGGCCAAGGGCAAAGGCTGTTTGGGATCGCAGTGGTATCCGGCCGGATAAAGACTGTGCGGCACGACGTAGCCGATCATGCCGTAGTTCATGCATTCCTCGTAGCCTTTGGGAAGATTGGCGAGGACGACGTCCCGCACGGCGCTGATGGCGGCTCGCCGATCCACGGGCAGAGCCTGGAGATACTCATCGACGGTTTTGGCTTGGCTGGTCATAACTTGGCTTGTTTGGGAAAACGGTTCCCTGGACTTGGGTCGGTGTCAAGTGGCCGCACTTGCGTTCTTCCGGTGCATGGTTGAGGACTGTGAGGAATAGTTTTCTTCGCCAAACCGGCCGGCTGATTCCAGGGGGCGGATGGATGGCCGGGCAGATCAGGATAACTGCGGAGATTCTCTCAGGGAGACTAAAACTGCGCAGCACTTGCGCCAGGTGGCGGGGAGAGCGTCCACCTGCAAGCGGGGGGCATGCCCGCCTGGAAATGCTGCAAAAACCGCCTAAAAGGGCCGCAAATGAGGGTGAGGGTCCATGGCAGCGAAGCCTTTGCGAGGGTTCAGTCTCTGCGCCGTCGGTTTGGCCTCGCGGCTGCTCTGCGTCTCAGCCATAGGCATGAAGTGTAATCGCAAGCCAGTGAACAAAAGCAAATCAGCCATGTTGGGTGTGGTGAAGAAACGCCGAACACTGCGGGTCGGCTTTCTGCCGGAAGCCGACTGCGCGCCGGTGATTGTTGCCCAGGAGTTTGGTCTGTTCGACCGCTACGGATTGACGGTAGAACTGCAGAGCGCGGCCAGTTGGCGGCATATTCACAATAGGTTTCATCAGGGCTTGCTTGACGCGGCCCAAGCGCCGGCGACGCTGCCGTTTCTGATGACGCTCGGCTTGACGCCGGAAAAGCGCGTCTGTGTGGCGGGCATGGTCTTGAGTCTGCAAGGCAACGCGATTACCGTCAGCCGTGCGCTTTCGCGGCTTGGCGTGCGCGACGCCGAAACCATGGGTGCGCATGTGCGCCAGGACCGGAGCCTGAGCACCCATACCTTCGGGGTGGCCTATCCCCTATCCCCGCAGTATTTCCTTCTGTGCCGGTGGCTGAAAGCGGCGAACATTCCTCCGCACGCGGTGAGGATCGAGTCTTCGCCGACCGAGCAAATGTTCCCGTTGCTCAAGCTGGGTTACCTCGATGGTTATTGCGCGGGCGAGCCCTGGATCACCATAGCGGCCGAGGCGGGTGTAGGGGAATGCGTCGCCACCAGCTCGCAAATGGCCCCGCTGCATCCGGAGAAGGTGCTGATGGCGCGCGCCGACTTTGCGGAAGAACGCGCCGAAGAACACGAGCGCCTGATCGCCGCCCTCATTGAAGCGTGCTACCTGTGTGACCAGCCGGAGAACCGACCGCTTCTCTGCCGACTGCTGGCCCAGGCGCGCTATGTCAATGCCCCGGCGGATTGCCTCGAACCGGGCCTCGTGGGACCCTTCGGCCCAACGGATAGCCAGATCCACGCTCTGCACGGCCTGAACGTTTTCTCCCGCGCCCGGGCCAACGAGCCGAGCGCGGCCAAATCCGCCTGGCTGACCGGCGGGCTCTATGAATTCCTGCGGTGGACGTCGCGGCCGGCCGGCCTCAACGGCGTCTTCCGGCCTGATATTTACCGCCGCGCCTTGCGCTTGGTGCCGCGCGAGATCACCGCCTGGCAAAAGGCGGAGAAGCTCGAATCCCGCCGGCCTGGCCACTTTTCCGGCCGACCGCTTGCCGCTTGCGCTTAATCACCTGCCGTGAGGCAGGGCAGGAGCTTGATACATGATGAAGACTGGTTATCTGATTGACATGGATGGCGTGCTGTACCGGGAGAACCAGCTTCTCCCGGGAGTCGTCGAGTTCGTCGAAGCGTTGATTGCGAGCGGCTCGCCGTTCATCTTTCTGACCAACAACTCCGCGCCGACACCGGAAGACCTTTCGGTCCGGCTCGGTCACTTGGGTATCCCTGGCCTATCGCCGCGTCACTTCTACACCTCGGCCCTTAACACCGCGGATTTCATCAGCGAAACCCATCCGGCCTGCACCGTGTTCGTGATTGGCGAGGGCGGGCTGCTGAACGCGTTGCACGAGCGCAAGATCGCCAATGATGGCATTGCTCCCAGCTATGTGGTCGTCGGCGAGGGCGCTGCCTCGCTCGAGAAGCTTGCCAAAGCCCATACGTGCATTGAACATGGCGCCCGATTGCTGGCGACCAACCCGGACAACTGGTGCCCGATTTCTCAGGAAGATACCCGGCCGGGGGCGGGGGCCACCGCCGCCTTCCTGGAGGCGAGCACGGGCCGGCGCGCTTATTATCTCGGCAAACCGAACGGCTATATGTTCCACCGGGCGCGCCGCAAGCTGGCGGACCTGGCCGCCGGCGCTCTGCCTGAACAAACCGTGGTCATTGGCGACACGATGGAGACCGACATCCGCGGCGCGATTGAGTCCGGCCTGCAGGCCTACCTCGTGCTCACCGGCTCAACGTCCCTCGAGCAGTTGTCCGAGTACGTGTATCAACCGACACGGGTGTTGCGCAGCGTTGCGGATCTGACGGATGAGTTGAAGTCGGGCAATCCTTCCACCCGTCTGGACAGCCCGGCCTATGCCCAACCTCCTGCGAGTGGCCGGCGATCAGGACGGAACTCATCGCAGCACCTAGCTCGCCTGGAGCAGGCACCAAGGCGAAAGCGATGAATGATAGATCGCAAGCAGGGCAAGGTAGCGCGGATTTCCGAACAAAACCGCATAACTGACCGCCTCGTTACGACGGCAGGCAGGATTTCAAAACGGCACTGCCGTGTGGTCCAAGGCGAGATATTGATAGTCCGCTTTAGACGCCGCGTCTTTCCCAAACTGCACCGTGGGCGGAGGCTGGAGCCTCACCGGAATTTTAGTGGCGGCGCCCCGCCACTCGTGGATCTCCGAATGGCCGTCGGCAAATGAGAAGCCTCCGGCGCCTTTGTGATAAGAGGCCAGGTATCGCCCCAGTTCGCTTGCATGCCGGTGGGATTATTCAGGAAATATTACATATGCGTTTGTTGTGATTGGCCTGAAACTGCAATATTGACTTGCAACTACGATGATCAAACTGTAATTTTTGGTCGTGCCGCAACCGCCGTGACGGTGCAGACCGTCTCCGGCGCGAGAATTACCGGTCCCGGCCTCGGCCACGGGACGGGCGTAGTTACGATTGGAAAGACGCACGCGTATGAATATAGTTCGCCAGCCAGTTTCCAGGCGGGGCTTTACCCTCATCGAATTATTGGTGGTCATCGCCATCATCGCCATCCTGGCAGCGCTGCTCTTGCCGGCGCTTAGCAAAGCCAAGGCAAAGGCTCAGGGTATCGGCTGCCTGAGCAACATCAAGCAACTGGGGGTGGCCTGGCAGATGTATGCGCCGGACTACAACGATAAGGTCGCCAATAACTACGGGGTAACCGAGACCTTGAATTCCATCACCACCGGTAAGCTGGATAATTGGGTGAATAACGTTATGTCGTGGACTGCGAGCCAGTCGGTTGAGGATCGCAGCGTCACCAATATCAACTGGGTTAAGAACGGATTGCTCGGCAGTTATACGTCAGGCTCCGTCGGTGTTTATAAATGTCCGGCGGACAATTACCTGAGCCCTGCACAGTCAGCGGCTGGCTATCTAAAGCGCAATCGCAGCCTCTCAATGAGCTCGTTATTCGGCCTTTTCAGTGATGGCGAAGCGGGCGATGCTACCGCCCAGGGAATACACTGGGGCACTACCGGCCAGTACAGGCAGTTTCTCAAGTTGGCCCAAGTGCCTAAGCCCGCGGGAACCTGGCTATTCCTGGATGAGCATCCGGATTCAATCAATGATGGCTTTTTCGATGATGATCCTGATAGCGACACGTCGTGGACGGATATTCCCGCTTCCTACCACAACGGCGCGTGTGGGTTTGGCTTCGCCGACGGCCACGCGGAGATCAAGAAGTGGCGGAGCCAGACGTCAATATACCCGGTTCGCTTCGTTTATCCCGTCACGAAGACTTTCGACGCTCTCGGCAGGGTAGATTTCGACTGGTGGCGCCAACGCAGTGGTTTCATCACGATGTCGGGGCAGGCGAAGTTCGGGTATTGAACGATTTCATTTCGGCAGGGGCCAAGCGGCATCTTTGAGCTGGAGCGCCTGTGCGGTGAGAGCTTCGCTCCTTTCGTGGCGAAAAGAGACCTTCATTTGAATTCTGACCAATTCCATCCTGCCGGAGGCAGATTGGTCGGGGCTGTGCGCGATCTGGGCTTTGGGAGAACATCCTGCCGTGGGAAGAAGCCGGCTGTTTGTGTGCGTTCTCTTTTCTAGCTGTAATCCAGCCGCTGAGTTCCGCCCAATAGTCTTGAGTTTCCGGTGGTTTCGCCAAACACTCTCGGCGGCTGATGAACCAACCACCGCCGCAAGTCCTGGAGCTGATCCAGCGGTTCGACCGCAATCGCGAAGCCTACCGCTCGCCTCACTACAACGAAACGCAGCTCCGCCGCGAATTCCTCGACCCGTTCTTCAAGGCGCTCGGCTGGGACATGGACAATGAGCAGGGCTACGCGGAGGCGTACAAAGACGTCGTCCACGAGGACGCCATCAAAGTCGGCGAGGCCACCAAAGCGCCCGATTACTCCTTCCGCATCGGCGGCACCCGCAAATTCTTCCTGGAGGCAAAGCGGCCTTCGGTTGATATCAAGAACGACGTCAGTCCCGCGTTCCAACTCCGCCGCTACGCCTGGACCACCAAACTCTCGCTCAGCGTGCTCAGCGACTTCGAGGAATTCGCCGTGTACGACTGCCGGCTCAAACCGGACCACAAGCACACCGCCGCCATCGGCCGCGTTCTTTACATTCCGTACACCGAATACGCAGGGCGCTGGGATGAAATCGCGGGCGTGTTCTCCCGTGATGCGGTGCTCAAAGGGTCGTTCGACAAGTTCGCTGAATCGATTAAGGGCAAGCGCGGCACCGGCGACGTGGATGAAGAATTCCTCAAGACTATCGAAACCTGGCGCGCCGACCTGGCCCGCAATCTCGCCCTCCGCAACCCCAAGCTCTCCCAGCGCGAGCTTAACTTCGCCGTCCAGCGTATTATTGACCGGATCATTTTCCTGCGCATCTGCGAGGGCCGCGGCATCGAAGACTACGGACGCCTCCGCGCCCTCATCAACGGCGACCATATCTATCCCCGCCTTTGCCAGCTTTTCGAGGAAGCCGACATCCGGTACAACTCCGGCCTGTTCCACTTCAAGGCTGAGAAGGATCGGCATGAAGCCCCGGACGAGCTGACGCTGGCCCTGGACATTGACGACAAGCTGCTCCACGACATCGTCAAGGGCCTCTACTATCCCGAGTCACCGTACGTCTTCTCAGCGCTCCCGGCGGACATCCTCGGCCAAGTGTATGAGCAGTTCCTCGGCAAGGTCATCCGGCTCACTGAAGGCCACCGCGCCGTCGTGGAAGAAAAGCCCGAGGTCAAGAAGGCGGGCGGCGTTTACTACACGCCCACTTACGTCGTGGATTACATCGTCCAGACCACAGTCGGCCACCTGCTTGAGGGCAAGACTCCCAAACAGGCTGCCAAATTCAAGATCCTCGACCCCGCTTGCGGCTCCGGCTCCTTTCTGATCGGCGCTTACGAGCACCTCCTCAAATGGCACCGCGACTTTTACACCAAACACGACGCTGCCAAGTGGGCCAAAGGCCCCAAGCCGGTGCTGGTCCAGGTCGGCACCGGCAACTGGAAGCTCACCATCGCCGAACGCAAACGCATCCTCCTGGATAACATCTTCGGCGTGGACATTGACAGCCAGGCCGTCGAGACGACCAAGCTGTCGCTGCTCCTCAAAGTCCTGGAAGGCGAAACCCAGCAAAGCCTCCAGCCCGTCCTCCGTCTTTTCCACGAACGCGCTCTGCCGGACCTCGGCGACAACATCAAATGCGGCAACTCCCTCATCGGCCCGGACTTCTACCAGCAGCAGCAGATGCTCTTGCTCGGCGACGAGGAAAAGCTTCGCGTAAACGTGTTCGATTGGGGCGGTGAGGATGGCTTCGCTGAGATTATGAGCGCTGGGGGGTTCGATGCGGTCATCGGTAACCCGCCGTATGGTTTTCACCAAATCCACAGCGACTACGTGAAGGAGTATTTCAAGTCCCATTACGCCTCAAGCATCGGCAGCTTCGAACACTACTTCTTGTTTTATGAAGCAAGCCTGAAACTGCTCCGCAAGGGTGGCTACCACGGTTTCATCGTGCCAGTCACTTGGCTGACGATCCCAAGTGCCGCTAGCCTCCGGAAAGTGGTGCTCGACAATTTCGCCCTTGAGCGCATCGCCTGGCTGCCAGAGCTGGTTTTCAAGAACGCCCAGGTTAACACGCTGGTGTCCATAATTCGTAAAGATAAGCCATCTTTGACCAGGGTACTGATTTCCGACGAAAACGATCCGGCTCTTGGGAAGGGCACTAGCCGAGTAATCGAGCAAGCGAAGTTTGTAGCAGCCGGGTACATCGTTCACATATTTGAAACCACGACTGAAACCGATCTCCTGGAAGGAATTGATTCCCGTTGTGTGCCGCTGGGCTCGGTTGCCCATCCCTGCTCTGGTTATAACCCGTACGAAGTTGGCAAGGGCCAAGCGCCGGACGGGAAACCCCATACGCTGGAAACCGTTGAGAGTCGGCCATACCACTCCGAAACTCAACGTGGCAATGATTGGAAACCTGATGCTGTCGGACGTGACTTGCGGCGCTACACGCTGGAATGGCCAACGCATCGCTTCGTGAAATATGGTCCTTGGCTAGCTGCAGCGCGCGACCCTAACAACTTCATCGGCCCGCGTCTTCTCGTGCAAGAAATCACAGGGGGCAAGGAGAGACGCATCATAGCGGCCTTCTCCAAAGACGAACTCTACTACAGCCGTGACGTAATTCCCGTTAAATGTGATTTGAAATGGCCCAGCCCGCTCTTTCTTCTCGGAATAGTCAACTCCTGGCTTATCACCTGGCGCCATCATCGGCGGAGTCCGAAGGCAAAAAAGGCTCTGTTTCCAAAAGTACTCGTTAGCGATTTAAGCCAGATTCCTGTCCCGAAGCTGTCTCAGGCCAACCCCAGCGACAAATCCCGCCACGACCAAGTCGTTCAACTCGTGGAGCAGATGCTTGCCCTCCACCAGCGCCTGTCCGCCGCCAAGACGCCGCAGGAGAAAACCGCCTTGGAGCGCCAGGTCGCCGCCACCGACACCCAAATCGACCGCCTAGTCTATGACCTTTATGGCCTGACCGAGAAGGAAACTAAGATTGTGGAAGGGGCGCCGGCGTGAATTGGCGCTGTTTTCACTTTGCCCTGTCGAACGGAATCAGCAATTCTCTTAAGCACTTATGATCAAGCGGATCAAAATACGAGACTTCAAAAGCATCCGCGAGGTTGAGCTGGAGCTTGGCCCAGTGACCGTCCTGGTCGGTCGCAGCGGCACGGGAAAGTCCAACCTTGTCCAGGCAATACGCTTCCTGCGGAACCTCCTGCTGGATCAGAACGAAGCAATTGGTTACGAATTCGGCTGGGAGCGCATTGTGCCGGTCGGAGAAACGAGGCCAAAGACAGCAATCGAGGTGTTCTTCTCCATTCCGGGCGAGGAGCGCGAGTATAGCTATTACGTTGGTTTTGGGATGCCTGGCCAGCAGAAGTACCCAGGCGCGGTGGAGCTGAAAGAGGAACGGTTAGGCCTCGGAAATGAGATTCTTTTCGCCCGGCGCGTGGGGGATAACAATCAGTGGCAGTGGGAGAAGACCCCCAGCGTGTCGCCCACACCGCATCCCAACAACGGAAGCCCAATGCTGGGCCTCTTCCCCTCGCTGCAAGAGGTAGTGTTCGCCAACGCAGCGCTCTCTACGGGCATTGGCTACTATCATTTCCCTGCGACGACGCTTTCCTTTCCAAATGCTGCGCCGCATGGTCAGAACCTCCTTCAGAAGATCCCCGGCCTTTCGGACGCCGCGAACAACTACCTCACGGTTATGCGCGGCATCACCCAGGATTTTCACCATCCGGACATCCGAAAGAGCCTCCTGGCGTCTTTGCAAGCGCTCGACCCGGCTATTGTGTCGGTCGAGCTTGACTCGCTGGTAAACCCACAGCGAGCAATCATTGGGCACAAGACGGCTGACCGTGTGTTTGCGCTTTCTTTGGACCAGGAGTCAGACGGCTTGCGCCGCTTCTACGCACACTTGCTGGCGCTGTACCAGACGCCCTCCAAGCTGGCACTCGTATTCGAGGAACCGGAAAACGCGATTTTCCCAGGCGCTTTGTCCCTGCTGGCGGACGAGTTCAAGGCAGCCCCGCGCGAAAACCGCGGCCAGGTGATCCTCACCACCCATAATCCTACTTTCCTTGACGCCTTCGATGTGGAGGACGTTCGAGCGGTGGATATGCGGGAGGGGAAAACCATCGTTGGCAAGGTTTCCAAGGAGCAGCGGCTTTCGGTGAAAGATCATCTCCTTAGCACCGGCGACTTGCTAATGGTGGATCGAGCAAGACTGGATGACGTACCAAAGGCGCAGCAGGCGGCATGAAACGTTTGGTGCTCGTCGGAGAAGGACAAGGCGATGTCGCCGCGCTGCAAGTGCTTGTGCGCAGGCTGCTCAGGGAAAAGGAGAGCGGCGGCGAGGTCTTCGTTGATCACGACGTCATAAGGGAGTCGAGTCCCGTAAAATGGGATAAGCAGGCGGCGCGCCCCGATTACACCAAATGGATTTCGCGTGTTACTGTCGCTTCGCGTCGGCCTGACTTGGCAGGCGTGCTTGCGGTCTATGACGGCGACGCCCCCACCTTCCCCGCCGGGTCGGCGTCGCCATTCTGTGCGGGCACCGCCGCCAAACTCATGGCGCGCGCCGCTGCTGAAGCTGGCGCCGGGAAGACGTTCTCCCTGGCGGTCGTATTTGCCCGGGTCGAATACGAGAGCTGGATCATTGCCGGAGTCGAGTCCCTGGCGGGCAAACGTTACAAGGACGGACGGCTTGCACTTCCGCCGGACGTCAAGTTCCCGACCGGCGATCCTGAATCACATGGCAAGCGATGGCTGGAGCAAAACTGCCGCGCCTACCGGCCATCCCGGGATCAGAGCGCGCTGACAGAACTTCTCGATCTCGGCGTCGTGCGGGCCAAGGGTCTCCGTTCGTTCAAGCGCCTGGAGCACGCCATTGACCAGTTGTTGGACGCGGCTGGCAGGGGTGCTCACATTTCAACCCCAACCTGACGGTCCCGGGCATGTCACCACAGTCATGATCACAGACGAAATGATTCACGGCAGCCTGCCGCGTTCGGGCGGCGCTCGTCCGCAGCGGCAGTTCCGCTCCGTTCGTAGGGTCCGCCGTCCTTACCTGCAACCGAGCCCGCTCCCCTTGTGCGAGCAGCAGGGGTCGGGTGAATAGGATGCAAGCGCGCGACAGTTCGAAGAGATCCAGAGGCGCGGTCATGAAGCCGGCGAGACGTACCGCCCACCCTGGCGCACCCGGATCGAGGACGACACCCCCATGGTTCCGCGAGCAGTCGCGGAGCAGGTGTGCGAGGGGGCTTCCCTCTGGCTGGGCGAGCCGTTCCCGCGGGAGTGGGTGGGCGAGTTGGCCGAGCGGGCCAATGTGGTTTACCAGCACAACGCCAGGTTCCGCCGGCTCCTGCGCAAACCCGGAGACGCCGGCAATGACTGGCTGGCGGCTTTCATGCGTCACTGGCTGTGCGGTCTGCTGGCCAGCCGCCGCCCAGACCTCCGCCAGCGATTGCCCGCCTCGTACGCCGTCCGCCAGGATTTGCCGTCAGCGGCGCCGACACTCGGGCAAAGGTAGAGGGCGGAATGCAGAGCTCCGGGCAGGCCCCGGTTAAGCCGCCGACCCAAGCCACCCCAAAGCCACATCAGTGCGACATCAAAGCCACCCCAAAGCGTGTTGATAGCCAAGCGATAGGCACCCCATAGCCACCCTAAAGCCACCCCAATGCGACCCCAAAGCCACCCAGAAAGTGAAGGATGAAGGATGAATAATGAATGCAGAAAGCCGCCCAAAGGCTGGAGTGATGCGTGATGCGTGATTCGTGACTGGACGTCCAAGCTGGCTGCAAGCCAGCTACATGGGTGGTGCAAGCCAGGTACAAGCCAGGTGATTGGGAGGGGATTGGGAGGTGCAAGCCAGGTACATGCGAGGTGCATGCGAGGTACAAGCCGGGGGATTGCTACAGCGTCCCAATGGGCCTGGGCGGGACAGAATGCCTAGAACCGTGTCCATCTAAAGACTTTGCAGACACTTGCGCATCCTCCTGGAGCGCTATTCTCCCAAGCGGGCGATAAGGACCGACCATGCACGGCGTGTGGGCTCTTTGGCCAGATGCTCTTGGCATACCGCTGGTCAGCCGCCCACGCAAAAAGGGCGGCCCAACAACGAGCCGCCCTTAACCAACCCACAACCAAGAGTTCCGCAACCGATATTAATTGGACAGCCTGGGCCAGAATGTATTCAAACGTGGAGGACAATCTTTTTGATGAGGCCGACCTACGACTGCCGTGCTGCGAGTCAGGGACTCAAGCTCACGCGATAGAAGTTGGCGGCGCCGGCGGGCGTGGGAATTGGCCACTGGACGAGGGCGCTTGAGGCGACGAGCGAGGTCACCGTTTGAAACGGGCTATCGAGATTTGTCGTGGCGAGCACAGTGTAAGGCACGCCCGTCGTTGCCGGCCAGGAGAGCGCGAGCGGTACGCCAGAGATGCTGAGTTTGAAAGAGGGGATGAGGCGAATCCAATCCGTCTCGGTCTGGTAATGGTTCCCGCTGGCGTCAGTCACCAACGCGTAAAACGGATGCAAGCCCAGGCCCAGGGCGGCCGAGGGCGCCGTGAAAACAGCAGAGGACTGGTTGGATACTACTCCCAGAGAGCCGCCCGTGCTGAACAATTCGATCCGCGAGATGTTGGGGGCATTGGCGGTCACCGTAAATTGCAGCGGCACGTCGAGCGTGGTATTTGTTCCGACCAGCAACGGAGCAAAGCTGGCCGTCAGGGCGGTATTCTGTACCCGAACGCTCCGCGAACCGCGCGTTTGCGTGCGGACGCTGGTGCCCTCGCAGGCGACCGCGGTTAACTGATGGAAGCCGTCGGGAAGGCGGGTCGTGTCGAGCACGAAGCTGACCGGCAGCGAGGCGGCGCCCGAGCTGACATAGAGGTGGTTGCGTGGGCGCAGGTCGGTAAGATTGTCCTGGAGGGGGTTCGTCCCGGTCGGCAGGGCAAGGAGATTAGGTGAGGCGGTGAAGGTGACCTGGACTTGGGATGCAGGCCAGCCGGGCGAGCGGGCGTAAAGGGTGAACTGCGCCGCCACAACGCCGTAAGGGGTGTCGTCGAAGAAGTCCTGAGCCAAAACGCCGTCTGCGGCCTGCAAGGCTGGATTCGCATTGACCAAGCTCGCCAGGTCTTGGACGAGCGTGGCAATGGTGGTGCCAGAGGAGGTATTGGTCACGCTGACGGTTACCTGCGTGCCGTTCGTCTTGGCGAAAGCGAGCGCAAGCCAGTCGCCCACGACGGGGGTGTTGCTGGCCAGGATGCCGAGGTAACCTGTGGCAGTGGTGTCGAGGAAGGTCGGCAGGGTGGGAGTCACCAGCGTGGTCAATTGCGCGGCGGTGCCGAGGGTAGCGCTGGCGCTCAAGGTCACGCCGCCGCCGGGAACCAGCGCATTGAGCGATTGCAGTTCCAGGCGGTCGCCCATCGGGTAAGCCTGCACCTTGGTAGTGTTGCTCCGCACATTCAACGTCGCGGCCAGGCCGGTGACAACAGAGCCGACCGTGGCGTTGGCGGGAACGGTATATCTGAGCAGGGAGCGGTTCAGCGTGACCGACAGGACATTGCCCTCGGTCGGCAGCAGGTTCGTGATGGTCTGGCTGAAGTTGCCGTCGAGGAAGAGATCCACCCGGCCCAGCGGCAGGTTCGTGGCTGTCGCGGAGAAGGTCAGGTTGAGCTCCGCCTGGCCGCTGAGTACGGTGCCATTGGTTAGCGAACTCCAGTCCGCAGTGCCCGGCTGGGAAAACGGCGCGGCGAGCGGTTCGCCCACCAAAAGGCCCTGATGGGGATTCTGGACGCTCTGGTAGTAGGCTTCGGCAAGGCAGAAGCCGCGGCACTGGTAGAAGTAATTGCGAGAGTCAGGGAACTTCTGGGTGTAGTTGCAAGGCTCGGTGATGGTCCCGTAGCTGCCGGCGGCGCCGGCTTCAAGAAAGGCTAGCAGGGTGGTCTGCCCGCTGGAGTTTCCAAAGATGATGCCAGCGTAAGAAGTGAGACTGTCGCCCATCGCGCCGGAGACGAAGGCATTGGCGGGCAGGGTGAGATTTGCCAGGCCCGTCTGCAAGCCGAAGAGGTTGGTCGAGGATGTGGAATCCGTGTTGGTCCAGACCAAAGCGTTGTCGCCCCGGACACGGCTCGAAAAGATGGCGTTGTCAAACTCCACAAACCGGACGTTCCGCGCCGGATCGCTGGTCTTGGCAAGATAAACGGGTTGGGTGGGAAAGGTGCTGTCGCTGGCCACGCCCCGGGAAAGAATGAGTTCCGCTCCGCCGAGAGTGTTGTCAGTCAGCATCATCGCCAGAAAAGAATTCGTGGCAGCCGTGTTCGGTGTCGCCTCGCTGAAGGGCATCTCGCTAAAAGCATAGCTGTTGGAGGAGGCGTCGGGGAGCGAACAAGTACCTAGTGGGCCGATGTCGGGCTTGAAGCCATAGAAGAGGGCCGAGGTCGTGCTGTTGTAACTGCCGTTGTCGCTAACCGTGTAGGGGATGTCCATGGACAGAACCACATACACAGCTTGGTTGGTCAGCCCGCGGTCAGTGAGCATGGCCAGTAGCGGGTCGCGGAGGTATGCCTCGAAGTCGGTCAGGCTCCAAATGCTCGGGACGGTCGTCAGGCCGGTCATGCGGAACACGTTCTGCGGCGGGACGCCCCGCTGCTCGCAATACGCATTGCCGAGCTGAAGGGAGTTGGTGCTGTTCTGGTTGACGACCACAATCACATTGAGCCCGCTGCCGCCGGCCCAGAGTGTTCCCGCGGTGAGCACCGCGCTACCCATCAACAACAGCCCCTTAAGGAATCGCATAGCCAGAACATTAACCAACTTCTCTCCCGAGTAAAGCGATCCAATCGCGAGCGATCAGATCGCGGCTCACCGACGGCCAATGAAACGCCCGAGCCGGCTCATCGCTACCTTGATGTTATCCATGCTGGTGGCGTAGGCGCAGCGGACAAAACCCTCCCCGCACGCCCCAAACGCGCTGCCAGGCACCACCGCCACCTTCTCCTCGCGCAGCAACTGGAGCGAGAATTCCCTCGCCGGCAGCCCGAACTTCGCCACGCTCGGGAAGGCGTAGAACGCCCCCAGCGGACGGTGGCACTCCAGGCCCATCTCGGCGAAGGCCGCGGCGATGTAGTTCCGCCGCCGCCGATATTCAGCCACCATCTCGGCCACGTCAGCCTCCGGCCGAGCCAGCGCTTCGAGCGCAGCCTTCTGGCTTAGGGACGAGGCGCATAACATCGTGTATTGGTGAATCTTCATCATGGCCTCAATGAGCTCGGCCGGCCCACAGGCGTAACCGAGCCGGAAGCCAGTCATCGCCCATGCCTTTGAGAATCCGTGCAGAAAGATCGTGCGGTCGCGCAAGCCAGGCAGGCTGACGATGCTGGTGTGCGGCGCGTCGTAGGTCAGCTCGCCGTAGATCTCGTCCGTGATGACGATCAAGTCGCGCTCGCGGGCGAAAGCGGCGATGTCCTCCAGGTCAGCCCGGCTCATGACCGCACCGGTCGGGTTGTTCGGGAAGTTGAGCATCAACGCCTTGCTGCGCGGCGTCACCTTGGCCTCCAACATGGCGCGCGTCAGGCGAAAGCCATTCTCGGCGCGGGTCGCGACCTCTACCGGCACTCCGTGTGCGAGGAGGATCGTCGCCCGGTACGAGACGTAGCACGGCTCATGGTAAATGACCTCGTCGCCCGGGTTGATCAGCGCCCGCAGCGCCAAATCCAGCGCCTCACTGACACCAACCGTGATCAGCACCTCATTGTCCGGGTTATATTCAGCGCCAAACGTCTTGGCGACATAGCGCGCCAACGCGCGGCGTAAGTCGAGGTAGCCGAAGTTGGTCGTATAATGCGTCGCGCCGCGTTCGAGGGCGAAGACCGTCGATTCACGGACGTGCCACGGCGTGTCGAAGTCCGGCTCGCCGATGCCCAGGCTGATCACGCCCTTCATGGTCGTGACCAGGTCGAAGAAGTCGCGAATGCCCGAGCGCGGGATGTCCCGCACCGTCGTATTCAGCCGATCACGGAGTGACAGTGAGTCGTTCATCGGAGCCAGGCTGATGCATCAGCACGCCGAAGCGCTTATACGTCTTCAGCATGAAATGGGTGGAAGTGGAAAGCACTCCTTCGAGGGGCGAGAGCCGCTCGCTCACGAACGCCGCCACTTCGCGCAGCGTCCGCCCCTCGACGAACAGCAGCAGATCGTACGTGCCGCTCATCAAGTAAGCCGAGCGCACCTCGGGAAAGCGCCCGATACGCTCCGCGATGGTGTCAAAGCCCCCCTCGCGTTGTGGGGTCACCTTCACCTCGATGACCGCGGTGACCTTCTCCAGGTCGAGTTGGTCCTCATTGAGGATGGCTTGGTAGCCGCGGATGACCCCGCGCTTTTCATACTCGGCAATCCGCTGGCTGACTTCGGCCGCCGGGACGCCCAACATGCGGGCGATGTCTTCACGCGACTCCAGCGCGTTGGACTGCAGTATTCTCAACAATTCGTCCATAAATGATCTTGGGTGATGTGCATCGCCAACCTAGCCGCTCCACAGGTGTTCCGTCGAGCAAAATGCGCATGCGAGCGGCTGATCTATAGCAAGCAAAGCAAGCCATCCGCGCACGGGGGCGGGTTGTGTGGTCACGCTTGCATTAACGCGTTTTGACAATACGCCCGCCTAGCGCAACATTGTCTTTAGCCGTGGCTGGGTCGTTTATGCCAAATGTAACTCCAAACCCTGAGCCGAAAGCCGGTTCCGCTTCGCCCGCCGTGCCCGCGCAACCTCGCGCGGCCACCGCAACGCTGGCCGATGTCCTCGGACGTCACACGACCGTGGGCTCATTGTGGCACGCCGAGGGGGACCGGATTCGTTGCGTCGCCTGCGGCCACCGCTGCCTCATCGGCGTCGGGCGCCACGGGATTTGCCGCGTGCGGTTCAACCAGGACCGCCAATTGCGCGTTCCGTTCGGGTACGTCGCGGGCGTGCAGTGCGATCCAGTCGAGAAGAAGCCGTTCTTCCATGTCCATCCCGGAACCGACGCGCTGACGTTCGGGATGATGGGGTGCGATTTCCATTGTTCTTACTGCCAGAACTGGGTCACCAGCCAGGCGCTGCGCGACGAAGCCTCGCTGGCGCCCATCCAAACCGTCACCCCGCAGCAACTAGTGAGCACTGGCCGGCGATTGCGCGCGCGCCTGGTCGTATCGAGCTACAACGAACCGCTCATCACCGCCGAATGGGCCGTCGCCGTCTTCCGGGAAGCCAGAGAAGCGGGCCTGGACTGCGCCTTTGTCTCGAACGGCAACGCCACGCCCGAAGTGCTGGATTTCCTGCGCCCCTGGATTGTAGCCTACAAGATTGACCTCAAGGGTTTCCATGAGAAACGCCATCGGACACTCGGCGGCACTTTGGGCCACGTCACCGAAGGCATCCGCATGGTCCACCAGCGCGGGCTTTGGCTCGAGGTGGTCACCCTCGTGGTGCCCGGCTTCAACGACAGCGAATCCGAACTGCGCCAGATTGCGCGGTTCCTGGCCTCCATCAGCCGCGACATCCCCTGGCACGTCACGGCCTTTCACAAAGACTACAAGATGACCGGCGCGCCGAACACGGCGGCGGCGCAAATCATCCGCGCCGCCGAGATCGGCACCGAGGAGGGCTTGCGCTTCGTCTATGCGGGCAACGCGCCCGGCCATGTCGGCCCTTGGGAAAACACCTATTGCCCCAACTGCCATAAGAAGCTAATCGACCGCTTCGGTTATCTGGTGCGCGAATACAACATGACGCCGGATGGCAAATGCCCGAGCTGCCATACAGCCATTCCCGGCATCTGGCCAGCCACCGGCGCGGCGGAGGTGACGATCGGCGCCAGCATGACAGACTATTACAAACGCCTGCCGCGCGGCGTGAACGTGAACTGAATGGCGTCACCTGAGGCAATCGAGTTCGGCAAAGTCCGGCCGGCGGCGGCCGCTGGCCGCTTCTATCCCAGCGATCCGGCCGAATTGCGGAAGCTCATCACCGATCTGCTCGCCCAGGTGCCTCCGGCAACCGGACCTGCGCCGAAAGCCCTCATCGCGCCGCACGCTGGTTACCTATACTCCGGGCCCATCGCCGCCTCCGCCTACGCGCAGCTTGCGCCGGCGCGCGACCAGATCAAACGCATCGTGTTGTTTGGGCCATCGCATTTCGTTGCGCTGGATGGCTTGGCTACGTCTTCCGCGGAAGCCTTCGCGACGCCGCTTGGGCTCGTTCCGGTGGATGTCGAAGCAGTTCGCGCTGTTCGCTCCCTCCCGCAAGTCAGCGAGATGGACGAAGCCCACGCGCGCGAACACTCCCTCGAAGTGCAGTTACCCTTCCTGCAATGCGTCCTGGGCGACTTCATGCTGGTCCCGCTGGCGGTGGGCGATGCCACGCCCGAGGAAATCAGCGAGGTGCTTGACGCACTCTGGGGCGGCCCCGAAACCCGCTTCGTCATCAGCTCCGACCTCAGCCACTACCAGGACTTCCAAACCGCTCGTCGCCTTGACCGCGCCACCGCCAAAGCCATCGAAGCCCTGAAGCCTGCGGCCATTGGCGAGGAGCGCGCCTGTGGCCGCATGCCCATTCGCGGTCTCTTGCAGGCCGCGCGCCGGCACGGTCTGCGCGCCCGCACCATTGATTTGCGCAGCTCCGGTGATACTGCCGGCCCCCGTGACAAAGTCGTCGGCTACGGCGCGTTTGTGTTCGAGGAGGCCGGCCAGCCTCTGGAACTCAGGTAACGCTTCGGGGCGGACCGCGAGCCGTCGCGGCTCGCAGCGCACAGAACCACGCTAGGGTCCTCGGAAAACCAGAACGTCGCGGAGCTATGCAGGCCGCTGCGAGCCGGGACGGCTCGCGGTCCGGTGAGTTTGACGCAGCCCTGCCACGCGTCCGGCAAACCTGCATTCGGCTTGATTCTGTGCTAGATTTGCGCGTAATTCGCAGAGTACGGAAAGAACGAAATCATGTTAGCGACGCAGGAACTGATTCAGGAAGCCGCTCAGCCTTATCGGCTGGGCCAGATGCTGCCGCGCTGGTTGCGCGAAGTGCCGCTTTACCAGCGGGCCGGCGACCAGCCCCGGCCAAGCGGTGATGCGGTCTCGCTGGCTGAGCTGCGCCGCCTGCCTCTGATCACCAAGCACGACATCCGCTACAACTTCCCCCACAACTTCCTGCGCCCGGGCGTGGAGCTCGAGGCACTGCTTGACCAGGATATGGTCGAGCTGGAGCACACCTCCGGCACTTCCGAGGAGCGCACGCCTTTGCTGCTCGGGCGCGGCTGGTGGGCGGAGCAAGAAGCGCGCGCGCTGCGGCTCAACCCATTCGTGGCTGGTGTGCTCGACGAGTATCCCGCGGCGCGCCGCGTCACCATCAACTCGCCGGTCTGCAGCGGGGACATCTGCTATTCGGGCGTGCCGTCGCGGGCCGACCGCGTCGTCGGCAACGCGCTATTCGTAAGCCTCTCCCGTTACCCCTTCCTGTGGAGCGAAGCCGAGTTGGCGCGCATGGCGGCGGAGACGGCCGACTGGCAGCCGCAATTCCTCGACGTGGACCCGGTGTATGGCGTGCTCTTCGCGCTTTACTGCGAGCGGCGGGGCATCCGCCTCCCGTCGCTGCGCTTCGTCGTGGCCAGCTACGAATTTGTGAGCATCGCGCACCGGCGCATTCTGGAGCGCGTGTTCGGAGTGCCGGTGTTCAATCTCTACGGCTCGACCGAGACCGGCCACCTCTTGATGGAGACCGCTCGCGGCGAAATGCGGCCGAGTCTCGAAACGGCGCTGCTCGAAGTGCTGAACATTGACGGGCACGGCATCGGCGAACTAACCGTTACGACGCTGACCAATGAGTTCATGCCGCTCATCCGCTACCACATCGGCGACCTAGTGGAACGGCAGGTGCGGCCCTATCACACGAACTACGTCGTGCAAGGCCGCGCAGCGGATGCGTTCGTTGCGCCGGATGGAAGGCGCGTGACGACCTGGCAGATCGATCAGTGTCTGGCGGATTTGCCGGGCATCGCCCATTACCAGTTGTGCGAGCGTGCGGCTGGCGAATGGTTGCTGCGCTTCGTGCCCGACGGTACGCCGCCCACCACCGCGCAAACGGAGGAGCTGCGACGGCGCCTGGCGCAGTTGCTCGGGGGCGGTGATGGGCTGGCGGTTCAGCAAACCGACCTCCTGGTGCCCGAGAGTTCCGGCAAGTTCCGTCTCGGCTATCCTGCGAAGAAGAACGCCTGACCACTAATCCGCCAACCGGGGGAAAAGCCAGCTTAAAGCCCGGGCAATGCGAGGCGGGGGATTCTTGTGGGCGAGGTTGGCCAATGGGAAGATTGGCGGCGGCATGGCGTAAAGTATCGGCATTTGCGGCTTGTCATTTATGGCCAATTGCTGTTTAACCGCACGATGCCAGACTGGATTGCTGTTATTTTGCTCGGGATTGTGGAAGGTATCACCGAGTTCCTGCCGGTTTCTTCCACCGGCCACTTGCTGATTGCCGAGCACTGGCTGCACATCAACCAGAGCGATCTCTTCAACGTCGTGATTCAATCCGGGGCGGTGCTGGCCGTGATCCCGCTGTTCCACCAGCGCTTCCACCAGTTTCTTTTCCAGTGGCGCGAGAAGGCCACGCAGACCTACGCGGCGCAAATTGTGCTCGCCGTCGCGCTGACCGGCGGGCCGGGCTACCTGCTGGAGAAAAGGGGATTCAAATTGCCCGAGCAACTCCTGCCGGTCGCCTGGGCTTTGCTGATCGGCGGCGTCGGCTTTGTTGTCGTCGAAGCGTGGCTGCGCGGCAAGACGCTCAATGACCAGGTGACCTGGACGATGGCTGCCGCCGTCGGGATCGGGCAGCTTGTCGCAGCCGTCTTTCCCGGCGCATCACGCTCCGGCACTACGATCCTGCTCTGCCTGCTGCTGGGGCTGACCCGGCCTGCAGCCACGGAGTTCTGCTTCATCGTCGGCATTCCGACCATGCTGGCGGCGGGCGGTTTGAAGATCTTCAAGGCTTTACATCATCCGCCGCCCGGGGCGGTTCCCGAACATTGGGGCATGGTGCTGCTGAGTTTCATGGTGGCGGCGGTCGTTTCCTTTATCGCGGTGAAATGGCTGCTGCGTTACGTGCAGACGCACACCTTCACTGCGTTCGGCTGGTACCGGATTGGCCTGGCCGTGCTGATCGCGCTCGGGTTGCTGCTGCACTGGAGCTGACGGGCCAGCTTCTCCGCCGCCGAGCCGCTTACGGCTGGGGCGCGGGAATGAAGATCTTCTTCCCCACGATCAGCCGCTCGGCTTTCAATCCGGGATTGGCTTTGAGGATTCCGGCCACCGTCACCTTGATGTTCTTCTCTTTGTACGCTTGCACGATGGCATCAAGCGTGTCGTCTGGTTTGATCACGTATGGGAAAACCTTGTCATCCCCGACTGGCTGTTCGGGGGCGGACTTCTCCTTCGTCGCGGGAGCCGCCTTCTGCTTTGGCGAAGCGAGTGGCGCCTTCAGCAAATCGCGCAGCTTGAGCAGTTCGGTGTGGATCTTCTCGGCGTCGTCCATGCGCTTGCGGTCCACTTCCTTTATTTTTTCCCCTAACAGATTCAAGTCTTCCGGGCGGGCGAAGTTGCCAGTGGGTTTGGACGCCATTTCGCGCACACTTTGGAGCTCTTTAGCTAGCTCGGTCATCTGCTTCTTTATGGACTCCTGCGCGGCAGCCAGATCCTCGATTCGTCCGCTCAGCTTGTCCAGCCGTTCTTGCGTAGCCGCGTCCTGGGCGCGCACGGCCGGAGCGGAGCAGAGCGCCAAGGTCAATAACAGTAAGGAAAATCGTTTCATCCCCCGACATTAGGAAGCCCCCCGCGAGAGTTCAAGGGGCAAAGTGGCCAACCCGCTTATACCTGCTTTTCGTAGAGCCGGTAAGTCTTGTAGGGGCGGCCGCCGATGGCCTCGAGCATGCGGCACATCATGACGTTGTCCTCCAGTATCCAGGAGGCTTCGGATTCCGTGACGCCGACTCCCATGCCGACCCTGAGACCCTCAATCAACATGGCGGACTCCAAACCCTTGGCGCGATACGCGTGCTTCACGCCAAGGGTGATGACCCGGGTCCGAGGCGGGTACTTCCAGCCGAGCAGGTAGGGAATGAACCCCAGCAGCTTCGGCGTCAGCAGCCGGCCCTGCAACGGCTTGAGCGGGATGTTGTAGTCCGGCATCGCCAGCAGAAACGCGACGGGTTCGGCGCCCGCCTCGGCCAGCCAGATCAGGCCCTCCATCAGCAAGGGCTTGAGGCGCGCGGCCATAAAGTCCACCTCGGCATCGGTCATCGGAACGAAGCCCCAGTTGTCCTCCCAGGCGGCGTTATAGACTTCCTTAATCTTGGTGAGGTCCTGCTGTAAAGTTTTACGCCGGACTGGACGGAAGGTGAGGTTGGGGTTGCGCTGTTTGATTTTGGTGGCGATGCGTCCGAGGCGGTCCATGGGAATCTTGGCCAGGTCCATGTGGAACGCCAGCAGGTCCTTGGCTTTGCGGAAGCCCGCCGCCTCGACCTGCGTTAGGTAGTAGCGCGGGTTGTAGGTCATCATGATGACGGGCGGGGAATCGAAGCCCTCGACGAGCAAGCCGCACTCGTCGTTGGTGGTGGGGTTCATCGGTCCCAGGAGTCGCTGCAAGCCCGCCTGACGGGTCCAGCCGGAGACGGTCTCGAATAAGCGGCGGCTGACGGCGGGGTCATCCACTGACTCGAAGAAGCCGAAGAAGGCGGCTGGGTCTTTGGAGACATGGTTATGATTGCGGTCAATGATACCGGCGATACGGCCCACGTCTTGCCCGTCCCGGGTGGCGATCCAGAGCTGCATTACGGCATGCTCGAACAGCGGGTTGGCGTCGGTGAACACCTTTTTCAGGTCCATCAGGAGCGGGGCGACCCAGTTAGGGTCATCACGGTAAATGCGGTAGCTGACCTTCAGGAAACGCATCACGTCCCGTGAGTTGCGGGATAACGGAACAATCTGGATGTCAGTGCTCATGCTCGAATCAGCGCGGCTGAGTCGGGGAGCCGTCACCAGCCGGGCAGGAAGGTGGAGCAGGCCCGCCCGCCAGTCAACCTGACAGGGCCGCGATTCCTGATTGAAAAAAGCGGCGGATGGTGTTCCCTAGCCCGATGCATTTGCTGTCGCGCTTCCGCTTCCTTTGGACTGTGCTTGGGTGTGGCTTCCTTTACTCTGCGGCCATGTCCGCAGAAACCTCTCCGGCCGACGGCACTGTGCCCGTCTATTTCGGCACCTACACGGGCGCCCGGAGCAAAGGGATATACGTTTCCCGCTTCGATCCCGCCACGGGCCGGCTCACCGCTCCCGAGTTGGCGGTGGCAACGGCCAGCCCGAGCTTTCTGGCGCTGCATCCCAGCCGGCAGTTCCTTTATGCCGCCAGCGAGTCGAGCATTCTGGGGGGCAAGCGTGTGGGAGATGTTTCCGCGTTTAGCATGGACGCAAAAACAGGCGGGTTGACGTTGCTGAACCGGCAGTCCGCCGGCGGGGAAGGAGCCTGCCACCTGGCCGTGGACCAGTCGGGGAAGTGCCTCCTGGTCGCCAATTATGGCAACGGCGCTATCGCGGCTCTGCCGATCCGGGCGGACGGCACGCTGGCCGAGCCGGGCACGGTCATTCAACATCAGGGCTCAAGTGTGAACTCGGTGCGCCAGTCTGGTCCCCACGCCCATTTTATCACGACTGACCCCGGCGACCGGTTCGCGCTTGCGTGCGACCTCGGCTTGGACGAGGTGCTCGTTTACCGCCTTGACCCGGCCAAGGCTGCACTCGTGGCCAATGACCCGCCCTTTGCTTCAATCAAGCCCGGCTCCGGCCCGCGCCACCTGGCGTTTCACCCCTCGGGCCGGTTCGTCTTCCTGATCAGTGAAATGAGTTCAACGCTCACTGTGTTTAGTTACGACGCGCAGCGCGGCGC
>Ga0182014_10000965_pt1 | contig 39173 bp, 32 predicted proteins | sample 612S2DmetaG_FD_120489 | JGI IMG/M metagenome (GOLD analysis project Ga0182014, IMG submission 120489) | Permafrost microbial communities from Stordalen Mire, Sweden - 612S2D metaG | ecosystem: Environmental > Terrestrial > Soil > Wetlands > Permafrost | place: Sweden: Stordalen | collected... | reverse complement strand
TCAGCGCTGAGCTTCACCACATATTTTTTTATGACACTTTGTTGCGCGGCCACGAATCATCTCCGTCATTGCGGAGACATCGATTCAGAAGTCATATGCAAAGTCAATGACGCGACACACTAGACGAAATCGAAGGTATTTTAATTGAAGTTCTAGAGCCTCGTCTAAACAAACAGGGGGCTAAGTGGAAAAAAACGGCTGACGAGTATGTTCAAGACGGCCTCCCTCCTGAGGCAGAACGTATGTCTAGGATTGAACTTCAACTTAGTAAAATTCAAAAAATTCTTGAAAAATAAAGGAGCAATGAGTTACTCGCGGAGGCAGTAAGGTGGAAAGGCGTATTTCGTCATTTTTCGCTGTGGCATTAGTTTTCAGGAAGGGCGGATAAGTATACCGCAATCCGCCTTGAATGTGCTATGCTCTACGTTTCCAGGACGCCGGTTTGCCTTTTTTCTGATATCAGAGCAGTCTCTGAATCGCGTCCTAGTACCATTGTTGACGTCCATGCCAGTGTTCCACCAATTGCGCGTCGGTGAACCGCCACCAGCATTTCTTCCAATCCATCGTTATCAAGATCAGCACGAAAAATCTCCTGGATATATGTGCGAAAATTTCTTTCGACAGTAAGTGAATAGGGGGAACTTAGGTCAAGACGAAACCCTTTATCTGAGACAATATCCTGGATAGTCCCTGTAAGCGCCTCGTCGCGCAACTCTCTGGCCAAATCGGCAGAGAGTGTGCTCGCATCATGTAATGCTTCACTACCAGGACAAAAATGACTTTGCCTTGCAGGTTTGGCGGTAGCTAGCGCTTTGAAAACGTCCGATGTCAAAACGAACCATCCTTGAAGCTTCATATCCTTGCCTGTCCGTGCAAAAAAACCTTGACTGATCGCAGCGTCATATTCTCGAACGGTCTTTATGGCTCGCCGTTCTGTCTCGTCCTTTGAAGTAAGGATTAAATCAGGAACGTAGTCACCGGAGGCGATTGTTAAATCCTTTAGTGATTCAACCATCGTTTGGTCGATTTCATCTAGTTCGGCTCCACCAAGAAATGTAAGTTTCCTCGAAAGCAAAAACTTGGCTGCATCGTTCTCACTAAGCTCATGTATGTACCCAGCGTCGGCCTGAGTTAGTTTTCCTGAAAAAACGGCGAGAGCAGCGGCGCATGCCAATAAAGCTCGGCGGCCTATTTTTTGAGGTTTCATGGTCTAATCTCCATAACGATTGGTGCAAATAATAATTGCATTCTGTCTGTAGTCTTCGATTGGCATATATAATGTTCAGAGGCTTTTTGCCGCGGCCGCTTCTCGCGCTCGCCATGACGGTGGGAGCGCCGTGAGGTGGGCGGTTTATGCACGTACCAGATGATTCACCGGCCCGTGCCCGGCGCCGAAACCCGGCGCGGTGGCGATGGCTTGTTGCAAATAGTTGCGGGCGCGGTGGACGGCGGCGGAGAGGGGCAGGCCTTGGGCGAGGCCGGTGGCGATGGCGGAGGCTAGGGTGCAGCCGGTGCCGTGGGTGTTTTTGGTGTGCAGGCGGGGGAGGGAGATGGTTTCCACCGCGCCGGGGGTGATGAGGTAGTCGGTTAGAATTTCCCCGGTGGCGTGGCCGCCTTTGATGAGGGCGGCTTGCGCGCCCATCGCCAGCAGGGCGCGGCCGGCGGCGATTTGTTCGGCCTGCCTGCCCACCGGCAGGCCGGTGAGTTTGGCGGCTTCGGGCAGGTTGGGGGTGACCAGCGTGGCGCGGGGGAGCAGCAGTTCGCGCAGGGCGGCGATGGCTGCATCGGGCAGCAGCACGGCGCCGGAGGTGGCGACCATCACCGGGTCCAGCACCACGGGCACACCGGCGGGCAGGCAGGCGGCGACGGCGCGGATGATGTCCTCATTGGCCAGCATGCCGAGTTTGATGGCGTCGGCGCCGATGTCGGAGAGCACGGTCTCGATGGAGAGGCGCACGAACTCAGCGGGCAGGGCATGCACGCCAAACACGCCAAGGGTGTTCTGCGCGGTGACCGCCGTGATGCTGGTGCAGGCGTAGCCGCCCAAAGCGGAGATGGTTTTGATGTCGGCTTCAATGCCGGCGCCGCCGCCGGAATCCGACCCGGCAATCGTCAACACACGGAACATTTATTCAGCCGCTTGCGTGGTGGCCAGCGCGATGGTGTCGCAGAGTTCACCGACGATCTGGTGGATCAGCACGTCATCCTCGCCCTCGGCCATGACGCGGATCAGCGGCTCGGTGCCCGAGGGGCGGATGAGCACGCGGCCGGTGTTGCCGAGTTTTTCCGCCGCCGCCGCGATGGCGGCTTTGATCTCCGGCAGGCGCAGGGGGGAGGCGCCGGAAAAACGCACGTTGCGCAGCAGTTGCGGCAAGGGGGCGAAGACGCGGCATGCTTCCGAGGCGCGTTGGCCGGAGCGGACCAGCACGGCGAGCACTTGGAGTGCGGCGATCAGGCCGTCGCCGGTGGTGGCGAAGTCGGACAAAATGACGTGGCCGGACTGCTCGCCGCCGAGGTTTTTTTGCTCCTCGCGCATCGCCTCGGCGACGTAGCGGTCGCCGACCTTGGTGCGGGTGAGGGTAAGGCCGAGGCTGGCGAGAAACCGCTCCAGCCCGAGGTTGGACATGACGGTGGCGACGATGCCGCCGCCGGTCAGGCGGCCGGCGGCGTGCATGTCGCGGGCGATGAGGCCGAGGATTTGGTCGCCGTCGATGATTTCGCCGTGCTCGTCGGCGAGGATGACGCGGTCGGCGTCGCCGTCGAGGGCGATGCCGATGTCGGCGCCATGTTCCAGCACCGCGGCGCAGAGGTTTTTGGGCACGGTGGAGCCGACGTCTCGGTTGATGTTGAAGCCGTCGGGCTCGACGCCGATGGAAATGACGGTGGCGCCGAGTTCCCACAGCGCGGCGGGGGCGACTTTATAGGCGGCGCCGTTGGCGCAATCCAGCACGATGCGCAGGCCGTCCAGGCGCAGGCCGCGTTCCAGGGAGCTTTTGGCGGCCTCGATGTAGCGCCCGGCGGCGTCCACCAGGCGGGAGGCGCGGCCGAGTTTGTTGGAGGTGGCGAGGCGGCCGGACAGATCCATGTCCATCAGGGCCTCGATTTCCAGCTCCGTCTCGTCGGAGAGCTTGGCTCCGTCCGGGCCGAAGAGTTTTATCCCATTGTCCTCGTAAGGGTTGTGCGAGGCGGAGATGACCACGCCGAGGTCCAGCCGCAGGGAGCGGGTGAGCATGGCGATGGCGGGGGTGGGCAGGGGGCCGGCGAGGGTGACGTTCATGCCAGCACTGATGAAGCCCGCGGTGAGGGCGGGTTCCAGCATGTAGCCGGAGAGCCGTGTGTCCTTGCCGATGATGACGCGGTGGCGGTGGTTGCCGCGCGTGAACAGCAGCCCGGCCGCCTGGCCGAGTTTCAGGGCCATTTCGGCCGTCATGGGGGCGGTGTTCGCGGTGCCGCGAATGCCGTCCGTGCCAAAAAGGCGGCGTTTAGAAATTTGGTCCATGCTTACTCGCGGTTAGGTTTTGCCACATGCGCAAGGCCTGCACCGTCTCCGGTACGTCGTGCACGCGCAATATATGCGCCCCTTGTGTCACCGCATAAAGCCCGGCGGCAATGGACCCTGGGCCGCGTTTGGCCGGGTTGGGCTCGCCGCCGAACTCGCCGATGAATTTTTTGCGGGAGAGGCCGATGAGGAGCGGGTGGCCGAGGGCGGCGAACTGCGCGGTGGCCTGCAGGAGCGTGAGGTTCTGCGCGCCGAGCTTGGCGAAGCCGAGGCCGGGGTCCAGGGCGATGTTCTCGGGCTTTATGCCGGCGGCCAGGGCGGCGTCGCGCACGGCGGTGAGTTCTGCCAGCACGTCGGCCGCCACGTTGGCGTAATGCGCCTGGGCGTTCATGTTTGCCGGGGTGCCGCGCGTGTGCATCAGCACCACCGGGCAGCCGCGTTGGGCCGCCAGGGTGCTGGCGCCGGGGGCATGGGTCAGGCCGGAAACGTCGTTGATAATCCGCGCACCGGCGTCCAGCGCCGCCGCCATGGTGGCCGCGTTGCGGGTGTCCACGGAGATGATGGCACCTTGCGCGGCCAGCGCCTCGATGGCGGGGAGAATCCGGTCCATCTCCTGCGCGGAGGACACCGGCTCCGCACCTGGGCGCGTGCTCTCGCCGCCGATGTCGATAATATCCGCGCCGGCCTCCAGCATGGCCTCCCCGGCGGCGATCGCGGCCTCGGGTGTGTCGTACCAGCCGCCGTCGGAGAAGGAATCCGGCGTGACGTTGAGGATGCCCATAACAAGGGGGCGGTCCAGCCGGAGTCCGGCCCAGGTGAGGGGGGGCGTTTGGTGCATGAAAGCTGGTTATCATAGGCTGCCGCGACGGCCAAAATATGCTACGCCGCAGCGGCCAAGCGGAGAGACGAATTATGGACGCAAAACTTTATCTGGGCACCAGGCGCTATTCTTCCTGGTCGTTACGCGGCTGGCTCATGGTGAAACTGGCGGGGCTCGAGGCCGAGGAGATTGTCATTCCGCTTGCCGGGGGGAACACGCCGGGGGTGAAGGCGGCGTCGCCCAGCGGCATGGTGCCCTACCTGGAGCATAACGGCGCGCGGATATGGGAGAGCCTGGCGATCGCGGAATATTGCGCGGAATTTGCGCCCAGCCTGTGGCCGGCGGAGCAGAAAACCCGGGCCCATGCCCGCTCCATCGCGGCGGAAATGCATGGCGGGTTCCGCGGGCTGCGCTTGGCCATGCCGATGAACCTCGGCCGCAGCTACCCCGGTTTGGGCCAGAACCCCGAGAGTCTGGCCGATGTTGCCCGCATTGACGCCATCTGGTCGCACACACGGGAAACTTTTGGCGCCGGCGGCCCGTATCTTTTTGGCGCCACCTTCAACGCCGCGGATGCCATGTTTGCCCCGGTGGCGGCGCGCTTCCTCACCTACCGGCCGCCGCTCAGCGCCACCGCCACCGCCTATTGCGCCGCCGTGCGCGCGCATTTGCTGGTTGCCAACTGGTACGATCTGGCGGCAAAAGAACCCGTCTCGTGGCAACTTGAAAAATATGAAAGCCTAGCATGAAGATTAATCTGGGTTCCGCCTTGCTGACTGCATTATTGCTCGCAACACCCGCCGCCGCCCTGGCCGAGCAGGATATCACCACGGATCACGGCGCCGTCTGGCAGGTAAAAAAGCTGGGCGGTTCAACGCAGGCGTTTCTGCAAATCCACAATACCGGGAGCACCGACGATGTGCTCACGGCTTGGAGCTGTGGCGTCGCGGATACCACCACGTTGATGGGTGCCGACGGCAAACCGTTGCAGAGCCTCACCATTCCGGCCGGGCAAACCGTGACGCTGGCGCCCAAGGGCCCGCATTTGGTGTTGCAGAACACGCATTTCGCGATTGCCATGGGCAGTATTCTGCCCTGCGCGTTCACGTTCCAGAATGCCGGCGCTCTGGCCGTCTACTTCAATGACGCACCCACCCCGGCCGGCAATTAACGTACCGCGCGCGCGGGCTCGGCCCATTAGGCGTATCATCCTTGTAACATGAGGGGATATAAGTAATCTGAGTTTATGCGCCGCCGCGCGGAACGGCGCCAGTTATGGATGAGGCTTCGATGGCAGATATCGACGATCCGGCCGCAACGGCGGAGGAGGCAGCCAGCCACGGAGAAGTTGCGGCAAATCCTACGGTGGCATTTGACGAGGAGACTTATCTTCGCCTGAACCCTGACGTGCGCTTGGCCGTGGCCAGCGGCGGCTTCCGCTCCGGCCGCGACCATTATGAAAGATACGGGTGCGCCGAGGGCCGGCCTTATCTTATGCCGCAAGGCGTGGTGCGCGGGCGGGTCAACATGAACGCCAACCCCGATATGCGCCGCGAAAAACTCAAGCCGCCCGCCGCCGCGGTGGACGCCGTCAAGCTCTCGCATGCCGGCGGCATATATGTGGCCGGTTGGGTCAACGATAGTACCGACCCGCTCGACAGCCTGGACCTGTACTTCTCCAACTGGTCGGTCTCGCTGGATGGGCGCAACCTGGCCCGCCAGCGCCGCCCGGATACCGAGGAGGCGCTGGCCACCGCCGCGCGCCATCCGTATGGATTTATCGCTTTCCTGTTCGCCGCGCGGCGGCTGCCCGGCGGGGTGTGCAGCGTGGTGGCGCGGCTGAAATCGGGTGCTGAAATCAGCTTCATGGTCACGGCCGAGATGGTCGAGGACCACGACATGCGCAAGCTCATGCTCAGCCAGTTCGCGCGGGCCAAATATTACGGCAACCCGTATTTTGAGGCCGTGGCCGCGATCGATGCTTCGATCGGCGAGCAAATGGTCGACTTCAACAAAATGCTCAGCCGCCGCGCGGTGAATGACCCTTATGTTGAACGCTTCGGCGGCGCCGGCCAGCGCTGTAAAGGCTCGATCATTGTCTGCCTCTACGGCAAGGTGGAATACATGTTCCTGCAACAGGCAATGTTTTCCAAACTGCCGGGCATGCGCGACTATGAGTTCATTTACGTGGTCAACAGTCCCTGGATCTCCGAGAGGGTGCTCCAAGAGGCAAAGCTGTGCAGCCTTATCTACGGGCTGCGCATGACCGTTGTGATCCTCAACAGCAATGCAGGGTTCGGCGCCGCCAACAACGCCGCCGCGGAACACGCGAACTCGGACCGATTGCTGCTAATGAACCCGGATGTGTTTCCCAAGGACGTCGCCTGGGCGCAAAAGCACACCAGCCTGATTGAAACCCTGCCCCCCGCGCAAACCGCCCTGTTCGGCGCCCCGCTGTATTACGACGACGGCTCGCTGATGCACGCGGGCATGTATTTCCAGGCCGACACGCTGCCCGGTTTTCCCGGCCGGCGCAAACATGAGACCAGCATTCTGCGCGTCGAACATTACGGCAGGGGCGCCCCGCCCGATACGGCAAAATACCTCAAGTCCCGCCCGGTTCCCGCGGTCACCGGCGCTTTCATATCGGTGGAGCGCGCCTGGTTCGAGCAGCTCGGCGGTTTCACCCAGGACTATGTATTCGGCCATTACGAGGACGCGGATTTGTGCCTGAAAAGCATCGAGGCCGGGCGCCTGCCCTGGCTGCATGATAACCGGCTCTGGCATGTGGAGGGTGCCGGCTCCGATCGCCGCCCGCAGCATGAGGGTGGATTGGCCGTCAACCGCTGGCTGTTCACCAGAAACTGGAGCGAGATGGTGCATAACGGCCTGCTGGGGCCTGAGCCAAGCTACCCCGGCTTTGGTGGTGAGGTGTCGCGATGAAGGTGCTGATAATCTGCATGTACCACCCCGAACTGGTGCGCGGCGGCAGCCAGCAGGTGGCCTACGAGCTGTTTCAGGGCCTGCGTCAGGTGCCGGATGTGGAGCCGGTTCTGCTCGCTTCCATCACCGGGATGTCGCCAACCTTGTACAAAAGCGGCGCGCGGATCACCGGCTTCGACGGCCGGCCCGATGAATATGTCTTCCTCAGCCAGGAATATGACTACCCCTGGCAAAAGAGCGGCAATGTGCAGCTGGCGGAGGCCTTCGCGGATTTCTTGGCGCTCATCAATCCGGATGTGGTGCATTTCCACCATTTCATGACACTCGGCATCGACTACCTGACACTCACCCGCACGGTGCTGCCGTCGGCCAAAATAGTCTTTACGGCGCATGAGTTTCTGACCATCTGCGTGGCCGACGGCCATATGCGCCGCTTCACCGATCAGTCGCTATGTACCAGCGCCTCCGCCGTGCGTTGCAATCAATGCCGGCCGGAACGCCCGCCGGAGCATTACTTCATGCGCGAAATGTGGATGAAGCGGCACCTGGAAGCCGTGGACGTGTTCACCACCCCCAGCCGCTTCATGGTCGAGCCCTTTGTTAACTGGGGCCTGCCGCGCGAGAAATTCATGCAGGTGGCCAACGGGTTGGATCCGCGCCGCACTCCGGCGCTGGCAGCACCAGCGCGCACGCACCGCAACCGCTTCGGCTTCTTCGGCCAGTTGGTGGATGCCAAGGGTGTGCAGGTGATCCTGGACGCCGTTACCCTGCTGCGCGCCGAGGGGTTCACCGATTTCAGCGTCGAGATCAACGGCGGCAACATCCAATTCGCCACCCCGGAATGCCGCGCCGGGATCGAGGCATTTCTGGCCGCCGAGGCAGCATTGCCCCCACTGGAACGCAATGTCGTGTTGAACGGCGGCTATCATCCGGACCAGTTGCAGGCGCTCATGGCGCGGATCGACTGGTGCCTGGTGCCCTCGCTCTGGTGGGAGATTTTCTGCCTGGTGATCTCCGAAGCCTGGAGCTTTGGCCGCCCGGTCATTGCTTCCAACGTCGGCGGCCCGGCCGAGCGCATTACCAATGGGGTGGACGGCCTGCTGTTCGAACTCGGCGATGCGCGCGCTCTGGCCGAGATCATGCGCCGCGCCGCTACCGAGGAAGGCCTGTGGGAACGCCTGGCGGCGGAAATTACGCCCCCCGCTTCGCGGGCGGCGATGGCGGCGGGCTTTCTCGATGTTTACCGGGCCCCCGCCGGGGCCGCGAGCGCGGCGGCGGCGGGGTAGTCGTCAGGTAGTAACCGGCGGCCGTGCGTGGAACAGTTTTCCGCGCTCGGCCCAGGTGACCACGCCCAGCCCCAGCACGCCGCACACGCAGAACCCGATGGACAGCGGCGCCAGCGTGCCATTGAAATTCTGGCCGATATACAGCCCGATGAGCGCGCCGCCGAACATCACCATGAACCCCTGCACGGAGGCCGCCGTGCCCGCGATATGCCCCAGCGGCTCCATGGAAATGGCGCCGCAGTTGCCCCCGAGCAGGCCAAACCAGAACATCATGGCCGATTGCAGCAGGGCAAAGCGCAGCAGGGTGTCGTGCCCGCTTACCCCCAACGCCGCCTGCGCCAGCGCCACCAGAATGTAGCCAACTAGCGCCAGATGCGCCAAGGGCCGCATGCCGATGCGCTCCACCAGCCGCGCGTTGGTGAGTGCCGCCACCGCCATGCAGATGGAACAGGCGGCGAAAATCAATGGAAACAGTTTGGGCACATGGAATACCCCGGCGAACACCTGCTGCGCCGAATTGATGAAGCCGAGCCAGCCGCCCAGCAGCAGGGTTGAGGCGAGGGTGTAGCCGAGCGAGAAGCGGTTGCTCAGCGTCAGCCGCAGCGCCGCCGCTGCTTCGTGCCAGACGATCGGGCGGCGGTCTTCCGGGTGCTGCGTTTCGGGCAGCCGCAGCCCGGCCCAAATGGCGATCAGCAGGGCATACACGCCGAGGCCGATAAATATCACCGGCCAGGGGGCGACCAGCAGCACCAGTTGGCCGAGCGAGGGGGCAAAAATAGGCGCCGCGAGGAAGACCATGAAGGAGAGCGAGTTCACCTGCGCCATGCGGCGGCCGGAATAGCAGTCGCGCACGATGGAAACGGTGGCCACTTGTGCCCCCGCGGCGCCGAACCCCTGCGCCACGCGCGCGGCCAGCAGCCAGTGGAACCCGGGCGCCGCCGCCGCCGCGAAAGCGCATAATGCGTACAGGCCCAGGGCGAACAGTAGAATCGGCCGCCGGCCAAAGCGGTCCGCCGCCACGCCGTACAGCAACTGCGCCGCGCCGAACCCCAGTACGAAGGCGGTGATGACCCATTGGCGGTGATTGGCCACGGTCAGATGCATCGCGGCACCTATTTGCGCCAGCCCCGGCACCATCATGTCGATGGCCAGCGCCACCGTCGCCTGGATCAGCGCGATGCATGCCACGAACTCGCGGAAACTCATGCCGGGATGCGGCACGGTGGCTTCGTTCAACAGTGGTTCTTCCGGGAGACTAGGCGGCAATGCGGCGCGAGCGGCGGAGCAGGAGCATGCCCAGGGTCGCGGAGGCGATGAACATGGCGCCACCGAGCATCAGCATATGGGCGTGTGTTGGCGCGCTGCCCTGGCCGAACACGGCGAAGATGAGGGTTTGCGGAATAAACCCGATGGCCGAGGCGGCGAGGAAGGGCACGGCAGGGATGGAGGACAGCCCGGCGGCGAGGTTGAGCAGGATATTGCTGCCCACCGGCATCAACCGCAGTGTCAGCGTCGCGATGAAGGGCTGCGCTGCCAAAGTGGTGTCGATCTGCCGGAGCACCTTGCCGAAATAGCGGCTGATAAAGTTCCGCCCGACGGCGCGCGCCCATATAAAGGTGAGGCTGCACGCCATAACCTGGCTGACCAGTGCGATGACGGTGCCGTACCAGGGGCCAAAGGCATAACCGGCGATGAAGGCTGGCACCTGGCGCGGCAGGCCGATGGCAGTAAGGAAGGTTGCCGCCAGCAGGAACATTGCCGGACCGCGGAACCCACCTTGCGCCAGGAGGTTCGCCAGCGTCGCCTGTGCCGAGGCGGCACCCAGCAGCGGCAGCGCGGCCGCCACCGCGACCATGCCACACGCCATCAGTGCGGGTTTTATCGCCTTGGTCGCGGCAATGGCGGTAGGAGACCTCGCGCGGTTCATGCTGTCACTCATGGTGTGGGATCAATATGTGGCAGTTTCCAGCGGCGTTGCAACCAGGCGACGCCGAACAGGTCGACAATGCCGACTTTCAGGCGGTCCCAGGTGCCGTAATGCGAGGCGCCGTGCGTGCGCTGGTGGTGGCGCACCGGTACCGAGACGACATGCCCGCCGGCGCGAATGAACAGTGCCGGCAGAAACCGGTGGATATGGTCGAAATGCGGCAGTTCCAGAAACGCCGCGCGGCGGAATAGTTTCAGGCCGCAGCCGGTGTCGGGGGTGCCGTCCTTCAGCAGGTAGCCGCGCACCGTATTGGCAATGCGCGAGCCCCAGCGCTTGGCTTCGTTGTCCTTGCGGGTGACGCGGTGCCCGGCGATGAGTACCGGCTTTGGCCCGGTGGCTTCGGCTTTCAATGCCGCGTCCAGCATGGCGGGAATATCCGCCGGGTCGTTCTGGCCGTCACCGTCCAGCGTGGCGATGAACACGCCGCGCGCGGTTTTGACGCCGGTAATCACCGCGGCGCTCTGGCCGCAGCTTTGGCGGTGGCGCACCCGCACAAGCGTGGACAGCTTGGCGGCGATATCGGCCAGGATTTTCGGGCTGGCGTCGGAGCTGCCGTCATCGACGTAGATGATTTCGTGCTCAATCCCCGCCAGCGCGGCGGTGATCGCGGCGATCAGAGGCGGGATATTCTCCGCCTCGTTATGCACGGGCACCACCACGGAAATAAGTGGCGTACCCGGAACGGTTTCAGGCAGGGTGAGGAATTTGGGTTCGATGTTCATGGGGACCATTCAGCCGTGGCATTAAGGCGTATATGTGGCTCAAATCCGTCAAGAAGCAGATCGCGCCCGCCGAATCCGCCTGGTTTCAGTAAAAAATTGTAATCGCCGGCGCCGAGCCAGCGGAGCCCCACCACGGCGGCCCCGGTGGTCAGGTGCGTTACCCCCAGCCGGTCCAGCACGGCGCTGGCGGTATCGTTGCCGGTGACCACAAACCTCCGCACCCCGGCCGCGGCCAGCCCGGCGGCGATTTCCGCCAGCAGCGCCGCCACCGGCAGATCCCGGCGCAACCGGTCCGGTGCGCCGGACGCGGCGATAATCATTGGCGCCCCGCTTTGCGCGGCGGCCCAGGCCAGCGCCTCCGCCACCGGATCGGCCCCGGCGAAATCCAGTTGCAGAAACGGCAGCACATGCCGCGCGGCGCCAAGCTGGAACAGGGTCTGCCGGTCCACGGCGCCAGAGAGGATCGCCAGCCGCCCGCCAGGTGCCGCCGGCTCGTCACCGCCCTCGCCAGGGCACAGCCAGGCGGGACCGCCGGTTAGCGCCTGCGACTCCACCGCCATGGCAATGGCGGCGCATTGCGCCATGTCCACCGCATCCAGCAGCGCCAGCGCCGCGCCTTGCTCTTTGAACGCCGCCAGCTTGCGCCGGATCGCGGGTACCCCGGCCGCCGCCACCTCATGCGGCACAATCCCCACACGTCCGGAAAGTGCTGCGCGCAACGCATGGTGCAAATTCACCACCAGCCGGCCGTCCTGGAACAAATGCCCCTGGTATACGGTGCGCCCCTGCGCCGGGGCGGCAAAACTCGCCGCCATGAAGCCGGTACCCGCCTGTTCAATGAGACAATCCAGCACCGGCGCCAGCGCATCAATCGCGGGAGCGGACTCCTGATTGCCGAAGCTGAAAAACCGCCGTCCGGTGTCCGTCCGCAACGCCGCCGCCGCCTCGCGCGCCGTCAACGTCAAACCAACCGGCGCCAGAACCCCGCCCGGCGAATGGCTGCCACGCGCTACCGCGCAGCCCGCCCCCCAGGCGCAAGCCAGCGCAACGGCGTCCTGCAACGTCCAAGCCAGGGAAGACGGACTTATTTGCGGCATTTTGTCATCGTCCGGTCATCAACATACGCAATAAATGGCACGGCCCACGCCGCGCATCCAGATCGCGCGGTGCAAAAAAGTTTCAACGCCGTAAACCCTGGCTTTAATTGTTTTCCGGCCTTGGCTTGGCTAAGGGGCGTCGCTATAAGCCCGCTCAACCACGGGGGTCAGTTGCGGCCCGCCTGAATAGAATTGAAGGACACGGACGGCATGCTAATTTCGTTGCCACCGGACTACCGGCCCTCGGATACCGAGGAGTTCATGAACCCCATGCAAACCGAGTACTTCCGCCAGAAACTGCTGCGCTGGCGGGCGGAGCTGGTGAAGGAAGCCAATGGAACCCTCGCCTCGCTGGGTGAAGGCGGCATCCTGGAAGCAGACATCGCCGACCGCGCCAGCGTGGAAACCGACCGCGCCCTCGAACTGCGCACCCGCGACCGGGCTCGCAAACTCATCGGCAAAATCGACCAGGCCCTCGCGCGCATCGAAAACGGCAGCTACGGCTACTGCGAGGAAACCGGCGAACACATCGGCCTGCGCCGCCTGGAAGCCAGACCTATCGCTACCCTCTCCATCGAAGCTCAGGAACGCCACGAACGCATGGAACGCGTCCACCGGGACGACTAGAGACTATTCCAGAAGCCACTCTGGCGGCCGTCTTGCGGCGATTTTTTGCGCTCCGGTGCTCACGTACTGAAGTACGCTGCGCTCCGGTGCTCAAAAATCCCCGCTATACGACTCACCAGAGCGACTTCTGAAACAGTCTCTACCCCCGGACCGGGCTATGTTGCGTCCCGGGCGATGCGGACGCGTTCCACGCGGCGGCCGTCCATGAGGAGGACGTCGAATTTCCAGTTGCCGAACACGATGGCGTCGCCTTTGCGTGGGGGGCGTTGCAGCAGGGCGAGGATGAGGCCGCCGAGGGTGTGGTAGGAGCCTTCCGAGGGCAGGCCGGGCAGATGCAGGCGGGCTTTTATTTCGTCGACGGGGGTGAGGCCGTCGAATTCGTAGAAGTCGGCTTCGGGCGAGTCGGTGCCTTCCTTGGGGCCGGTGTCGTCGGCGTCGCCGACGATGGCTTCGAGCACGTCGGCGGCGGTGACCATGCCCTCAAAACTGCCGTATTCGTCGAGCACGATGGCGATGCCCAGGCGGTCGGATTTGAGGCGCTCCAAGGCTTCCAGAGCAGAAACTGAATCAGGTATGGCCATGGGCTGGCGCAGGGCGGCGGCGAGGGAGAAGTCCTTGCCGTCGAGCACGCGGTCGAGGATGTCTTTGGCTTGGACAATGCCGGCGACGTTATCGATGGCGCCGTCGCAGACCACGAAGCGTGAGTGCGGGGCGGCGCGCAGGGTGGCGATAATGGCGGCGCGGGGCGCGGTGCGGTCGATCCAGGTGATTTCCGTGCGTGGGGTCATGATGGCGCGGACGGGTTTGTCGGCCAGGCGCAGCACGCGTTCGATGATGTCGCGTTCCTCGTTTTCCAGCACGCCGGTTTCCGCACCTTCGACCAGCATGGCTTTGAGTTCTTCCTCGCTCATGGCGCGGCGGTCCTCGCCGGGCGGGCCGAACAGGCGCAGCACCAGCGTGGTGGTGGCGCCCAGCAGCCAGACCACCGGCGTTGTCACCGCCGCCAGAATTGACAGCGGCTGCGCGATGACGGCCGCCACGCGCTCCGGGTGGCGCAGCGCCAGTTGTTTGGGCACCAGCTCGCCGAACACCAGGGTGAAGAAGGTAATCGCCAGCACGGTCAGCCCCAGCGCCAGCGGATCCGCGTAAGGCGCGATCATCCGCACCTGTGCCAAGTGCAGCGACAGATGGCTGGCCAGTTGCGCGCCGCCGAACACGCCGATGAGAATGCCGATGAGCGTGATGCCGAATTGCGAGGCCGGCAGAAAGCTCTGCGGGTTATCCGCCAGCACCCTTGCCCGCGCCGCGCCGCGCAGGCCCTGGCGTTCCATCAGCGTGAGCATGGCCCGCCGGGCGGAGACCAGCGCCAGCTCGCTTAGGGCAAAAGCACCGTTGAGCAATATGAGAATGGCCAGAATGAGCAGTTGCAACGCGAGAGTCATGCCCTCTTTGTACGCGCATTTTGCAAAAATTGCAGCTTCGCAATCCTACGAAAATTTCACTTTGCCACAATCACGACACATTCGTGCCCAGACCCCGCCGCTTTAGGTAACCATACATTGCGGCGTGCGAGGCTTGTCTCGCTCATATCCGGACCAGCACCATGACGTTTCAGTCGCAAATCCTCCGCCAGTCGCCGCAGGTTTCCACCCGCAAAGCCCGCAAGGGCTGGACCAATCCCAGCTCCTGGGCCGCGTCCCTGGGTGTTGGCGTCATTGCGCTCGGCCTCTGGGCTGGGCTCAACCGGCCGGTCACGGATATCGCACCCTATAAAGGCGACATTGGCGGCTTTGCCTTCTCGCCCTTCCACGCGGGTGAGAACCCGGCGACCAATAATTACCCCACCGCGGCCGAGATCAAGTCTGACCTCGTGCTTGCCGCGCAGCATACCCACAACATCCGCACCTACACGGTCGAGGGCGATCTCGGCACCATCCCGGCCCTGGCCGAGGGCATGAACCTTAACGTCACGCTCGGCGCCTGGCTGGACCGCCACCCGGACGCCAACGCCGCCGAGCTGGCGAAAGTGGTGCAGGTCGCCAACGCCAACCCGGACGTCAAGCAGATCATGGTCGGCAACGAGACCGTGCTGCGTGGCGACCTTCCCGTGCCCGAGCTGATGGCCGACATCGCGCTGGTGAAATCCGAGACCCATGTCCCGGTTTCCACCGCTGAGCCCTGGCATGTCTGGCTGAAGCACCCCGAACTCGCCAACCGCGTCGACTTCATCACCGTGCATCTGCTGCCCTACTGGGAAGGCGTGCCGGAAAACATCGCCGTGCAGGACGCCATGAACCGCTTGACCGCGGTGCATGACCGTTTCCCCAACAAGCGCATCGTCATTGGTGAAATCGGCTGGCCGTCGGATGGTATCGACATCGGCGCCGCCCGCGCCAGCACGGTCAACCAGGCCCGCTTCATGCGCGACTTCTTCAACCTCGCGCAGAAGGACCACATCCAGTATTTCGTGATGGAAGCCTTCGACCAGCCCTGGAAGACCAGCTTTGAAGGCCGTGCCGCCGGTTACTGGGGCATGTTCACGGAAGGCCGTCAGGCCAAATGGTCGCTCACCGGCCCGGTTGAGAACAACCCCGCCTGGGCCTTCTACGCCCTCGGCGCCGCGCTGCTCAGCCTCGCCGCCACCATGGCGCTGCTGTCCCGCCGCCCGGACATCCGCTTCTCCGGCAAACTGATCTTCGCGGCACTGGTTGAAGGCTTCACCGCCACCCTGGCGCTGTTGTTCATGACCATGAGCGAGACCTACCTTTCCCTGGGTGCCGCCACCGTGTGGGGCGTGCTCGCCATGGGCCAGGCCATGCTGCTCTTCCTGCTCATCGCCGACAGCTTCGACCTGGTGGAAACCATCTACGGCCGCGTCTCCAAGCGCCACTTCGAGCCGATCCCGGCCCCGGCCGGCGCGCATCTGCCAAAAGTCTCCATCCATCTGCCGATCTGCAACGAGCCGCCGCACATGGTGTGCCAGACGCTCGATGCCCTGGCAGCACTCGACTACGACCGCTTCGAAGTTCTGGTCATCGACAACAACACCATGGACCCGCTTGTCTGGGAGCCGGTGGCTGAACATTGCGCCCGCCTTGGTCCCAAATTCCGCTTCTTCACCCTGGGCAAATACAAAGGCTTCAAGGCCGGCGCGCTGAACTTCGCGCTGCGCGAGACCGCCCCGGATGCCGAGATCATCGGCGTGATCGACAGTGACTACATCGTCGACCCGGACTGGCTGCGCTGCATGGCGCCCGCCTTCGACAACCCGAAGGTCGGCTTCACCCAGTCGCCGCAGGATTACCGTGACAACGACGGCAGCCTGTTCAAGCGCCTGATGTTCTGGGAGTACGCCGGCTTCTTCCATGCCGGCATGGTCGCCCGCAACGAGCGTAACGCCATCATCCAGCATGGCACCATGACTCTGGTGCGCAAAGCCGCCCTCATTAACGAGAACGGCTGGGCCGAGTGGTGCATCACCGAGGACAGCCAGCTTGGTCTGCGCCTGTTCCGCGCCGGCTACGAGGCGATCTATTCCAAGAAGAGCTTTGGCAAGGGCGTGATGCCTGATGACTACAACGCCTTCCGCAAGCAGCGCTACCGCTGGGCCTACGGCGCCATGCGCATCGTACGTGCCAACTGGCGCGCCCTGTTCTCGCCCTTTAACCACGAGCTGACCCTGGGCCAACGCTGGCACTTCATCACCGGCTGGGTGCCGTGGTTCGGCGATGCGCTGGGTCTGGTGTTCCTCGGCTTCGGCCTCGTCTGGTCCGCCGGCCTCATCCTGGACCCGGTGCGCTTCGAGTTCCCGATCGCCCTGTTCATGCTGCCCTCGATCGGTCTGTTCTTCTTCAAAATCGCGCAGATACTGGCCCTGTATAAGGACAAGGTTCCCTGCGGCCTGGGCGACCGTATCGGCGCCGCCATTGCCGGCCTTGCTCTCTCGCACAGCATCGGCAAAGCGGTCTGGAAAGGCCTGTTCTCCAACAGCCTGCCCTTCCTGCGCACCCCGAAGATGAAGAACGCTCCGGCCCTGGTGCAGGGCCTGGTGATGTCCCGCGAGGAACTCGTCCTCCTGGTCCTCACCTGGGGCGCGCTGCTCGGTGTCGGTTTTGGCCACCACTGGGCGACGCTGGAAACCAAGCTCTGGTGCGCCGTGCTGTTCACCCAGTCGCTGCCCTACCTGGCCTCGGTCTCCGTCGCCATCCTGGCCGCCATGCCCGCCCCGGCGCCCAAGCTGGTGCAGGCCCCGGCGAAGCAAGCCGCCCCGGCGCGTATCGGCAACATGCACCCCGCCGCCGGCGACTAACCGCCCGCGCCGCGCCGCCTAAAAAATCCCCGGCCGCATTCCGCGCGCCGGGGATTTTCTTTTGCACGCCATTGCCGCCATAACCGTAAAAACCAAGGGGGAGCCGCGCAATGTTCAAAGTCGTCATGCCGATCAAAAAGCGCCCGGACATCACGCGTGAAGAGTTCATGGACTATTATACCAACCACCACGTCCCCTACATTCACAAGCTGCTGCCCAAAGGTGCCGCCGTGCACCGGCGCAACTTCGTGGCCGCCCCCAGCCCGCTCGGGCCGGATGATTACGATGTGATCTCCGAGGTGTTCTACGAGGACCGCGCCACCGCCGAGGGCGCCATGAAGGCGTTCGCCGACCCGGATATCCACCGCCTCGCGCAAGAGGACGAGGACCAGTTCATCCTGCCCGGCTCGATCAAGCGCTATATCGTGGAGGTCCACGAGACCGTCTACCGCCCGCTGCCGGTTTAACAAACCGTTAGACCGGCCCCGCGCACCCCAGCCCTGCAAATGATTTCTTGCGTTTTGCAGCGCAACATGCGCATAAGCCCCTCGTCGACCGCGAATGCGCGACCGGATCATTGATTCGGCCTTGGCGGTTGATTTGTCTATTGGGGCGGGAACGCCCTTCCCGGGCATTCCTTTACCCGTCCAATCCAAAATCGCGCGTGGAAACCGGACATTATCGCTGCAAACCAATTGGTTGCGGCGCCGGAGACGTATATTTATGACTGAAGTTACCTTTGAATCCTTTGGCTTTGCCACGCCGATTCTTCAGGCCCTGACCAACAGCGGCTTCCACAAACCTACCCCCATTCAGGCTGGCGCATTGCCGGCTGGCCTTGCCGGCCGCGACGTTCTGGGCACCGCCCAGACCGGCACCGGCAAAACCGCCGCCTTCGCGCTGCCAATTTTGCAGCAGATGGCAGCCAACCCGCTGCGCCCGCGGCGTTTTGCGACCCGCGCGCTCATCCTCTCACCTACCCGCGAACTCGCGGTGCAGATTGAGCAGGAGTTCAAGAAATTCGGCACCGGCCTGGCGCTGAACACCGTCCTCGTCGTCGGCGGCGTCGGCCGCACCGGCCAGGTTAACCGCATGTCCCGCGGCGCGGACATTGTTGTTGGCACCCCAGGGCGCATCTGCGACCTTATGAGCACCCGCAACCTGATCATCGACCAGTGCCAGTTCTTCGTGCTGGACGAAGCCGACCGCATGCTCGACCTCGGCTTCATGCCCGACATCCGCCGTGTCGTGGCGCAACTGCCGGCCCGCCGCCAGTCAGCCCTTTTCTCGGCCACCATGCCGAAGGAAATTCTCTCCCTGGCCGAAGGCCTGCTGCGCGAGCCGGTGCGCGTTTCCATCGAGCCCGTGGCTTCCACCCCGGTGCTGGTCGAACAGCACGTGCATTTCGTCGAAGGCTCGGGCAAGCGCCATCTGCTCAGCACCCTGCTGCGTGATTCCTCACTGACCCGCGCCATCGTCTTCACCCGCACCAAGCGCGGCGCGGACCGTGTCGCTTTGCAGCTCACGCAGGAGAAAATTTCCGCCACCGCCATGCACGGCAACCTCGGCCAGAACGCACGTCAGCGCGCGCTGGAAGACTTCCGTGCCGGCAACGTGCGGGTGCTGGTCGCAACTGATCTCGCGGCGCGCGGCATCGATGTCATGGGCGTCTCCCACGTCATCAACTACGAGCTGCCCAACGAGCCGGAAAGCTACGTGCATCGCATCGGCCGTACCGCGCGTAACGGCGCCACCGGCATTGCCGTTGCCTTCTGCGATGCCACCGAGCTGGCGTTCCTCAACTCCATCGAGAAACTCACCGGCGTTAAAATGGTCATCGCCAGCGGCACCCGCCCAGCCCACGCCGCCGCGACCAAAAAGCCGGCCCGTCACCCCGAGTTGGTGGTGCGCAAGCCCAAGCGCGTGCAGTACGGCGAGAAGAAGAACTTTTCTCGCGCAGCGTAAGTGAAAGGCGAGGGGCTCTGCCCCTCGACCCCGCGAAGGGCCGCGCCCTTCGATCGGCAATAATTTAGAACGGCGCCCTCAACAGGCGCCGTTTTTTATGCGTGGAAAAAACGCCGCGCCCCACCCACACCGTCATGCCGGCGAACGCCGGTATCCACGACTTAACCTTCTGTTTTTTGAAACCGCTGCTTTTCAGTTTGGCCAAGAGGCCCGATTATCCGCCCCGGCCCCACCCCCAAAAAAAGCGCCACACGCAGGCTGGACCAAGGCCGCGCGTAGCGCGATGATGGGGGGTGGGTAGCGCTTATTTATTCCGACTAGTAAATGGTGGTTACCTATGCCTATATTTTGGAATGAACAGATGTATGAAGTCATCGCTAGCAATAACCACTCTGGTTGGCTGGTTGATAGGTTTTATTGATGGCTCCTGTCATCGTGCTATGGCCCAAAATGTCGGTCCTAAAGACCCTTTTTCGGAAGGATTGAACGACATAATTTCCCACAACTATCTAAAGGCCATAGACGACTTTACGGTTGCGGCGAATAACGGGAATTCAGATGCATCGTTCAACCTTGGTCTTATTTATTTTTATGGTGAAGGGACTCCTGTGTCCTATAAAAATAGTGCGTATTGGATGATCAAGTCTGCCGATGAAGGAAACGTAAGAGCCGAATTCAATTTGATTTGGTCGTATCAGGATGGCAACGGCGTTCCGAAGGATTATGACCAAGCTGCTTTTTGGCAGCAGAAGGTTACTGACCAGGGGTATGACGACGAGTACAATTTAAGTGAAATGTTTTCGAATGGAAGTGACCGGCCGAACAATCATATTTCGGCTATAATGTGGACGCGGAACGCAGCTGAGCACGGGGATGCTATTTCCGAAGAGGCTCTCGCTTTAAATTATGGAGCTCAAGGAAGTTTTCCTAACGATGTTGTTGAAGCATTTCATTGGCATAAGAAGGCGGCTCTACAGGGAATAGAAGATGCTCAAGTCAATCTTGCGTCTGCGTATTGGAATGCGCAAGGAACACCTGAGAGCCTTGTCTTAGCCTATGAATGGGAAGATATTGCGGCATCGCAGGGTGACGATACTGCGGCATATAGTTGCGCTGAAATAGCGAAAAAATTAACGCCGCAACAATTGATTCAAGCCAAGACTTTGGCTGATAATTTTAAACCACAATAGTGCTAGCTTTTTTGGTACTCTGAGTACGACTTGATGTTTTGTTTTCAATTAAATTAAAAAATTTAATGGGCAAGGTGCCTAACCTCCACCTCGGTCGCCACCGCCTGCAACCGCAAATCCCGCTCCCCCACCGGCACCTCCGCAACCTCCTGCGCCGCAAACGCACACCCCAACCGGAACGCCCCCGGCAGCGCCGCCAGCGTACGGTCATAATACCCGCCGCCATACCCCAACCGGTTGCCTTTCGCATCAAACGCCAGCAGCGGCATCAGCACGAAATCCGGGCGTAAAATCTCGCCGGTCGGGTGCTCCGTGCCAAACCTGCCGGGAACCATTTCAGCCCCCGGCTCCCATTTCCTGAACACCAGCTTTTGCCCGCGTGGCGGCGTCTCCGGTAGGCAGATCACAAATCCCCTTTCCGCCAGCGCATACAACAACGGCCGGATATCTATCTCATCGCCCATCGGCCAGTACCCGGCCATCACCGCGCCGGGCGGCGGCGGGAAACCTTCCAGCACATGCCGGGCAAGTTCCGTCCCCAGCGCCGGATCGTACTCCGCGCGGATGCGCAGGGCCCGCTCCCGTAGCTGGGCTTTCGCCTCGGCTAACGCAGCGGCGCCATCCTCCGTCACGGCGTCGTCAGCCGGAATTCAATCCGGCGGTTCTGCGCGTAATCAGCCTCCGTATCGCCTGGCGCCAGCGGATTGTTCGACCCCATGCCGGACGTCACCAGCCGGCCCTCCGGCACGCCGTCGGCAATCAGCAAATCCAGCACCGATAGCGCCCGCGCCGAAGACAAATCAAAGTTTGACTTGAACGGCCCGCCCTTGATCGGCTGCGCATCGGCATAGCCATCCACCGAAAGCACCCAGTTCACATTCGGCGGAATTTTCGCGGAAATTTCCTTCACCGCGTCAGCCACTTGCGCAATTTCCACCGCACCCGCCGGCGTAATCGTCGCGTCATCCACCGGGAACAGCACGTCGCTCTCAAACACAAAGCGGTCACCGACAACTTTTATGTTCTTCTCGCCCTTCAGGCTCTCGCTCAGCGCGCGGAAGAAAACGCTCTGGTATTGCTGCAACTCTTCCACCTTGCGCGCCAGCGCCTCATTCAGCTGCTTGCCCAAATCGGCGATCTGCACATTCTCTTTCACATCCGCCGCCTGCGCCGCATCCAGTGCCTGTGCCAGCGCCGCCAGTTGCGTGCGCATCGCCGCGATCTGCTGGTTCAGCAACGCCACCTGCGCCAGCGCATCGTTGGAAATTTTCGTCTGCGCCGCAAGCTTGCCCTGCGTATCGGTCAACTGTTCCTGCAACCCCGGCCCCGCATTCGCGTCAGCCTGCGCCTGCGCATCCATCTGCGCCTGCAACGCGGAAATCCGCCCGGCCGAAGCCGCCGCCTGCGCTTGCGCGTCCGAGAGCTGCGCCTGCAAACCCTGGCCCTGGCTCTGCAAACTCGTAATCGTCGCCGCATCTGCGCTCAACTGCTGCGTCAGCCCCGCATTGGCCGCCTGCGCGCTCGCCAACTGCGCATTCAGCGCGGAAAGCTCCTGCGCCAGTGTGGTATCTTTCGAGGTCTCCATCGAAAGACTTTGCGTCAGCTGTGCAATCTGGTCGCGCAACCGCGAAATCGTGTTGTCGCTGCCGCTAAGTGCCGAGGATAAAAACGCCTCCGCCAGCACGAACACCAGCAGCACGAAAATGGTGACCATAAGCAGCGTGGAAAGCGCGTCCACATACCCCGGCCACGCATCCAGCCCGTTACTGCCGCCGCGCTTCCGGCTCATGCCCGTGCGTCATCCGCAAGGGCGGCGATGGTGCGGGTGAGAATCTTCAAATCGCTGCGCAGCTCGTTGGTGGTTTGCATCCGGCCTTGTTCGGTCTCGGTCAGCATCCGGGTCAGCAGCAGTTCGATGTTGCGCAGGTGCGAGCGCGTCGCATCATCGCCCACCGGCTGTCGTGCGCTCCCCAGCCGGTCCAGCGCCGGGCCAAGTGCGGCGTGGGCATCCGCCAGCTTGGCCATCAACTGCTGGTTCAGCCGCAGCGTGTCGGCCAGATTGCCCATGCGCTCGCTCAACGCCAGTAGTGCTACGTTGCCCTGCGCGCGGCTGTCCTCGCCACGGCTCAGCACGCGCTGCAACGAGTCCATATTCTCCGCGGTCTGTTCCAGCAGCGCCTGCACGTACACGGGCACGCTGGCCTCGCCATCGCCGCCAATTGCCCCCGTGGAAAGCCGCGTCAGCCCCGCCAGCCATTCTTCCACTTCGTTGAAAAACCGGTTCTGCGCCTGGCCGGCGGTGAGGTCCAAAAACCCCAGAATCAGCGCGCCGGAGAGGCCGAACATCGAGGAGGAAAACGCCGTGCCCATGCCGGCCAGCGGCCCCGCCAGCCCGCCTTTAAGCTGCGCGAACATCGCATTCACATCGCCGCCCGAAAGGTTCATGCCGTTGATAACGGCGGCGACGGACGACACCGTATGCAGCAGCCCCCAGAAGGTGCCGAGCAGGCCGAGGAAAATCATCACCCCGGTCACATAGCGCGACAGCTCCCGGCTCTCATCCAACCGGCTGGAAATGCCGTCCAGAATGGTGCGCATCGCCGGGCCAGAGAGCGTGATCCGCCGCTCGCCATCGGCGCGGCCCTGCAGCATGCGCGCCATCGGCGCCAGCAGCACCGGCGGGGTGGCCTGCGCCAGCGTGTGCCGGGCGCGGCGGAAATGCTCCACCCACACCACCTCGGGGTTCAGCCGTTGCACTTGCCGCAAGTTCCAGAACACGCCAAATATCTCGACCGCGACAATGACCGAGTTGATAACCGGATTGGCCATGTAGAACTTCGCCAGCGCCGGCGAGATCACCGCCGCCACCCCGTACACCACCACGCAGAACACGATCATGCGGATGAGATAACTGGTCGGGCGGGTCATTTTTGCACTCCCAGCACGGTTTCATCCTCGTTCTGCCCCGCCACGGCGCCCAGCGCGCGGGGCAGGATGTTCTGCGAGGGCACGCCGCAAGACGTCAGCGCATCGCGCAACGCCAGTGCCCGCTCCAGGGAGAGCCGCATGGCAATGGATGGATCGTTCGGGTCGGCCGGGGCGCGCGCATCGATGCCGATGACCCCGCCGCTCTCACAGAAAGGTTTTAGTGCTGCCCGGGTGCTGGCGGGCAAGGCCGCGCTGCCGGGGGCAAAATCAACCGTCAGCCCATGCGGCGGTGCTACGGGTTTGGGGGCAGGAGCGGCCAGGGAGGGCGCGGGGGGCACGACCACCGCCGCCGCGATTGGTGCGGGCTTGGCCACCGCCGGTATCGCTTTCGTCACCGGTACGGGTTTCACAACGGCCACCACCACACGGTGATGATGCACCACATGGCGCACCGGCGGCGGCATCGGGGCCACCACCTGCGCCGGTGGCGGCGGGGCAATGCCCGCCAGTTGCGCCAAAGCCGCGGAATTCACCGTAACCTGCGCCTGCGCGAGGGACGGGAGCAAAGCCGCCAGAATCAGAGGAATTTGATATGGTTTCACATGGAAACCATATCCTTAACCTTTCGCTGCCGCCAGACCGTCCTGCACAACTTCCAGCAGCTTGGGGTGCATATGCGGGTTCGCGGCCACCACGGTGTCAGCCACCACGTCCTTGCCCTCGCTATCGGTGGCATAACCACCAGCCTCACGCACAATCAACATGCCGGCCGCAATGTCCCACGGCTTGATGCCGGTCTCCCAGTAGCCATCGTACCGCCCCGCCGCGACCCACGCCAAATCCAGCGCCGCCGAACCAAACCGGCGAATACCCGCCACCTGCGGGATCAGCGTGCTCAACGTGCGGGCAAACGACAGCCGGTTCGCCCCGGAACTCACCGCAAAAGGAATCCCCGTGGCAAACACCGCATCCTTCAACTCCCGCCGAGCGGAAACCCGCAGCCGCTTGTCGTTCAGGTAAGCGCCCACGCCCTTCTCGGCCCAGAACATCTCGTTGTTCACCGGGCAATACACCACCGCGGCCGCAACCTCCGAACTGCCATCCGGCAGCCGCTTCTCCAGCGCTATGGAAATCGCCCAATGCGGAATCCCGTGCAGAAAATTCGTGGTGCCATCCAGAGGATCAACAACCCAGCGCCACGCCCACTTCTCGGACCCGCTCGCACCCGACTCCTCCATCAGCAACGCATAACCCGGACGCGCCTTCTCCAAATCCTCGCGCAAACTAGCCTCCGCGCGCAAATCCGCCTGGCTGACAAAATCCCCAGGACCCTTCACGGATACCTGTAAATTCTCAACCTCATTGAAATCGCGCAGCAACCGCTTGGCCGCCTTCTGCGCCGCCGTATGCATCACCGTCATATGCGCGGAAAGACGTGGCATCATGGAAATGGGCTCCTAGAGGTTTAAGTAAGGCCAAGGGGCTCTGCCCCCTGGACCCCCGCCAAAGGCTAGCCTTTGGAATCCGCTAATTAGGGTCTTGGGCGGGAGGGGGAGTTCGCCCGCTAAGGCCATAGTATAACTGTATTGATCTAAGCAGGCGAATTCCCCCTCCCGCCCAAGACCCTGAACTAATGGGTTCTAAGGGCGAGCCCTTAGTGGGGATCCAAGGGGCAAAGCCCCTTGGCCTTGCTTACCCCTTGGCCCGTTCCACGTAGCTACCGTCTTCCGTGCGCACGACGACGCGTTCGCCGGCTTCGATGAAGGGGGGGACGAGGGTTTTGACGCCGTTGGAGAGTTTGGCGGGTTTGTAGGAGGAGGAGGCGGTTTGGCCTTTGACGACCGGGTCCGCTTCGACGATCTCTAAGGTGACGTGTGGGGGCAGGGTGATGGAGACGGGGTCACCTTCGACCAGGCCGACGGAGACGGCCATGTTGTCCTGCAGGAAGGGTGCGGAGTCGCCGAGGATGGTGGCGGGGACGATAAACTGTTCGAAGGTATCGCCGTCCATCAGCACGAGGTTATCGCCGTCGGTATAGGAGTAGGTATAGTCCCGGTCTTCGGTGGTCAGGCGTTCCACGGTATCGGCGGTGCGCCAGCGTTCGTTGGTTTTGTTGCCGGTTTTAAGGTTGCGCATTTCCACCTGGATAAAGGCGCCGCCTTTGCCGGGGGTGATGATCTGCTGTTTCAGCACGGTCCAGCGGTTGCCTTCGTGTTCGATGACCTGACCGGCGCGGATTAGGTTTGCCTGCTGTTTCATAAAAGAGCTCTGCCTGAATAATTCTTAAAGTGGATTGCGATGCGGGGGCTTACGCCGGTGCAGGGCTTTCGGCAAGGCGTGGCGGAATTTTTGGGGTGGGTTCCAGGGAGAAAGATTACAAAGATAAAATCTTTTGCCCGTTTTTCAGGGGGTTTGGTTAACGCTCGATTCACGACCTGAGCCGTAACTTTACACTACTTCAGGTAGTGCAAGGGTCGCCGAGGCGGCCCGGTTAAAGGATCAGGTTCTATGGTTTGCCATCAGGATACAGCCCGGCTCCGGCGGAAAATTGCCCTCATGGGCGGGTGCGCCGTGCTTGCATTGGGGGTGGCGCTCGCCGCCCCGGCACGGGCGCAGAGTGTGGTCCAGAGTGTGGCCCAGAGTGTGATCAGTGGCGACATTTACGCCTCGCTTGATCTTGGCGGTTACGGTCCTGGGCAGGTGAGCGTAACCGCCGGGTCCAGCGTTACCAGCAACGGTCTCGCGGCACTGAGCGATAGTACCGGCGGAGTCACGCTAGAGAACGCGGGCAGCATCAGCGCGGCGGACGGGGTGGGCATTTTCCTGGGGGCCAGCGGCGCTGTGGATAACCAAAGTGGCGGCGCCGTTTCCGGTATGGATGCCATCCGGTTGAACGCCGGGGGGAACGTGCAGAACGAGGCCGGTGGCGCCATCCGCGCCACGCGCTACGGCGTGCTGGCGCGCAACGCCGCCGGCAGTGTGAGCAATGCGGGTGTGATTGCCGCGGGGTATGATGGTGTCAGCCTCGATGCCGGCGGCAGTGTCACCAACGCGGCGGGCGGCAGTGTTTTTGGCGCGCATATCGGCGTTTACACCGGCAACGGGGTGGGTGTTGTGGCCAATAGCGGGGTGATTTCCGCACGCACCGGCGATGCGGTGTCGCTGTATTCCGGCGGCAGTTTGAGCAATACGGCGAGCGGCCAGCTGCTTGGCGGCTATTCCGGGGTTTATGAGGGTGGGCGCGGCGCCTCCGTGCAGAATGCGGGGCTGATCAGCGGGCCGGCGTTCGGCGTGTACATTGCCGGGGCGGGTAGCCTGGTGAACAGCGGAACTATTGTGGGCGGCATCGACGGCGTGATCGCCGTGGCGCCGGAGGCGGTGGTCACCAATACGGGCATCATCAAAGGCAACAGCGCCGGGGTGCGGTTGGGCCGGGGGGATACGCTGGACAACAGCGGCGGCATCACCGGCGGCACGGGCGTGCTGGTGAAGGGGGCCGGGGCGAGCATTGTCGACGCCGGGCTGATCGCTGGCAGTAACGGCGAAGCGGTTCAGTTCGAGGGCGGGGCGAGCAGCCTGACTTTGGGCACCGGGGCGGTGATTCAGGGCGGCATTGATGGCGGCGGCACGGATAGCAGCCTTGCCCTCACCGGCAGTGGCGTCCTGGGCAGCGATATCAGGAATTTTGGCGCGGATAGCGTTTTGAATGTGGCTTCGGGGGCGAATTGGACGGCCTCGGGCAACTGGATGGTGGGTACGGTCTTAAATTCCGGCACCCTCCAACCCGGAATTGTGGGTTCCCCGTTGAAAATTACGGGGAGTTTTGTGCAGCTTTCCAGCGGCACATTGCGGATTGTGGTGACGCCCGCGGGGGCTTCGCAGATGTCCGTCACCGGCACCGCGACGTTGGGCGGCGCGCTGGTGTATGTGCTGGCGCCGGGCAATTACGTGCCGGTGGAAGGTGCGTTCTTGACCGCGGGTGGCGGGTTGATCGGCAGCTTTGCCAGTGTCACCACGCAGTTGGCGGCCGGTGAGACGGCCTCCGCGGGGGCTTCGGTGCAGGCGATTGATCCGCCGGGGGTGTTTAACTACCGGCTTGGTGCTTTTGCGGTGGCGCCGGCGGATGACGGGCTGTTCGCCCGGACGCGCCAGGCGATGACGCTGGATGCCGACCATGCCGGTGACACGCTGCTGGGCCACGCGATGGATGCGCCGGCACCTGCCTGCTCTCGGGCGGGGGCTTTGCCGGGAGGAAGCAGCGCGCAGGCGGGGATTGCCCAGGCGCTGGCCAGTACTTTTTGCGGCGCGGGTGGCTGGGTGGAGGCTGCGGGCACCGCGATGAACCAGCCCGGCACCTATGACGCGCAGACCGCCGGGTTTTTGGCCGGGGTGGGCCGCGAAGTGAATGCGGCGGGCACGCGGCTGGGGCTGGCGGTGGGGTATGATGCGACCTCGCTGACCGACGCGCAGAGCGGCAAGGCGAGTGCTGATACCATGCGCCTGGGTGTGTACGGCGCGCAGCCGCTGGGGCGGTTTGTGCTTTCGGGGGATGTGATGGGTGGGTTTATTTCGGCCAACACGACGCGGGCGACCGGGGCGGGGGCGGCTGCCGCCGCGCCGGGGGGGAGTGTGGTTTCTGGCGTGGTGCAGTTGGCGATGCCGATGCGGTTGGCGAGGTTTTCGCTGTCGCCGTCGATGGGGGTGGGGGTGGCGCATGTCAGCCTCGGGCGGTTCAGTGAGAGCGCGCGGCAGACTGCGTTTGCGCTGAGCGGTGCGGAGTCATCTGGCACCAGCGTTAGGCCGTATTTGCGGCTGGCGGTGAGCCGGGCATTTGTGACCGCCGCGCGGGTGGTGTGGACGCCGCAGCTTGGGCTGGGGGTGGATTATGAGGCGGGGAATCCGGGCGGTGCGGTGAATGTGACCGCTGCCGATGGCACGGGATATGTGGCCGGGACGAAGCGGTTGGACCCGCTGGCCGGGGAGATGACGGCGGGGCTGACGGCGAGCCGGGGCAATGTGTCGCTAGTGGTGAGCTACGGTGCGCAGGTGGCCGGCAACTGGACCTCGCAGAGTGCCGAGGCGGCGGTGCGGGTGGTTTTTTAAAGCGGGATTTTACCGAGGCCGCCGGGGCGGTCAAAAATGTAGGTTGGCAGGGCGGTGCCGCTGATTTTGCCGCGCAGGTTGGCTAAAATTTCCCGGCCGCGTTCGGGCGGGACGTGGAAGCGGGCGGTGCCGGGGGCGGCGTCTAGCTGGTGCAGGTAATAGGGTTTTATGCGGGCGCGGAGCATGGCGCGGAAAAGGTCGCCCAAAGCTTCCTCAGAGTCGTTGACGCCGGCGAGCAGGACGGTCTGGCCGAGGATGGGGATGCCGAGGCGTTGCAGTTTGCGCAAAGCGGCGCTGGCGGCGGGGGTGAGTTCGGCCGCGTGGTTGATGTGGGCGGCAATGAACAGGGGTTTTTCGATGTCCAGGGCCGTTAGTAGGGCGTTGGTGATGAGGGCGGGGTCCGCCACTGGGACGCGGGTGTGGATGCGCAAGACCTCGATGTGCGGGATGGCGCTGAGGTTGTGCAGGATTTCCGCAAGGCGGCGGGGCGAGAGGATGAGCGGGTCGCCGCCGGTGATGATGACTTCTTTTATTTCCTTGTGGGATTGTAAGTAGGCGTAGGCGGCGGTTAGCTCGGCGTCAGTGAGCAGGCCGCCGTCGGGGCCCACTTGCTCGCGGCGGAAGCAGAAGCGGCAATAGACGGGGCAGGCGAGCAAAGGTTTGAGCAGCGCGCGGTCTGGGTAGCGGTGGACGATGCCGGGGACGGGGGAGAGGGCTTCGTCGGCGATGGGGTCGGCGCTCTCATGCGGCGCGGTGATGAGTTCGGCGGCGTGGGGGATGAACTGCAGGCCGATGGGGTCGTCTGGCGTGGTGATGAGGGCGCGCAGGGCGGGGGGGATGGCGATGGCGTAGCGGGCGGCGACTTGGCTGAGTGCGACGCGTGCGGACTCGCTTGCCAGGCCGGACTGGATCATGTCTTCAACGGAGCGCAGCGTGCGTTTGGCGGGGAGAATACCGTCGGGCATGGGTGGGATGTAGAGTGGGAGCGCAAATGTCTCAAGCTTGGGAGCGGTTGGAAGACCGCATGGCGGCACTGCGGCGGCGCAATTTGCTGAGCGCCGGGGTGCGGGCGTTTTTTGGGGCGCGGGGGTTTTGTGAGGTGGAGACGCCTTATGTGGTGGTGGCGCCGGGGGAAGAAGTGCATTTGCGCGCGGTGCCGGCGGGACGGGGGTATTTGAATACCAGCCCGGAGTTTGCCATGAAAAAGCTGCTGGCCGGGGGCTCGGGGCCGATTTTTCAGCTGGCGCGGGTGTGGCGCGATGAGCCGTGGAGCGACACGCATGCGCCGGAGTTTACCATGCTGGAGTGGTACTCGCTGCGCGCGGATATGGGCGTGTTGATGGATGAAACCGAGGCGCTGTTGCGGGCGGTGCTGCCGCCGGTGGTGGAGTGCCGGGGGGTGCGGACCAGTTTGGAGACCTTTGAGCGGATTACGGTGGCGGAGGCGTTTGCGCGCTACGTGGGGGCGGACGTGCTGGGGACCGAGGGCGATGCGGTAGCGTTAGCGGCACAGGCAGGGGTGGTGTTGCGTGAAGGTGAGGACTGGGAGGATTTGTTTTTCCGGTTGTTGCTGGAGCGGGTGGAGCCGCATTTGGGGCGGGAGTGCCCGACGTTTTTAACGCATTTTCCCGCGGCGCAGGCGGCGTTGGCGCGGCGGGACCCGGCGGATACGCGGGTGGCGGAACGGTTTGAGCTGTTTGTGTGCGGGATTGAGCTGGCCAATGCGTTCGTCGAGTTGACCGATGCGGATGAGCAGCGGGCGCGATTTGTGGCGGACCGGGCGCGGCGGCATGCGATGTATGGGCCGGATTGGGAAATGGATGAGGCGTTTTTGAACGCCGTGGCGAAGTTGCCGCCGTGCGCGGGGATTGCGCTGGGATTTGACCGGCTGGCGATGCTGGCGACGGGGGCGCTGCGGATTTGTGACGTTTTGTGGTTGCCGTCGTGAAAATGGGTGGGCTGTGCTTATGTTAGGGTGAGTTTTTGCGGTGAGTGAGGTGGATATGCGGTACGGTGTTTTGGCGGTTTTGCTGCTGGCGGGGTGTGCCACGGGGCCTAGCGTGCAGACGCGGATGGCTGCGTATATCGGCGCGGATGAACAGACGCTGGTGAACAAATTGGGCGTGCCGGATAAGCAGATTACGGTGAATGGGACGGAGTATTTGGCGTATGACGCGCGGCGGGTGGTGAGCGAGCCGGGGGTGTATCTGGGCGGGGGGTATGGGCCGTATGCGGGGCCTTGGTTTGGCGGGGGATTTTATCCGGATGTGTTTGATGCGGCGGTGCCGCCGCGGGTGGTGGTTTATGAATGTGAGACGACGTTTTTGCTAAAGAGTGGCAAGGTGGTGGACTTTACGCTGCGGGGGAATGATTGCGGGTGAGGGGGTGTTTCACGTGAAGCTATTGTGAGGTTTTTGCTATAACGCGTTGTTAGTATGGCTTAATTTTTTGCTTGCACCCCAATTTGTGCGGGTTTGTGTCGGAAAAGGAATGAGTTGGAGGTAAAGCTGGCGGAATGCGCTTTGCCAATCCGCCCTTGCGGCTATTAGTTGTAATGACTACCCTATCGGGGTTTGTATCATTTTTACGCCTAGGCAAGAGAGCTAATGGACCTTTCAACATTTTGCCATCTTGTCGATGAAACTAGTGGGGTCATCGACCAATGGCCAAACGAGCTTTTCGGGAATTATCGATATTTAGGTCTACCCGAGACAGGTAATTTTACGTCGACGACTATAAGCGATGAGCTGGATAGTCGAATCCGAAATGCCTTTGTTCCCGGAGATAAGAGAATTGCCGAGCAATGCAGACAGTTGCTAGGCGAACTTATCCATGAGCACATTTTGGAAAATCATCCTTTAAACCCGTATTGTGAAATTCTAGCGAAGATAAAAGACGCTACTCAGTTTCAGCAGACAGTCGGAAATGATACCTGCCAGGAATGGCGTCAAGCAGTCGAATACGGGCATCTAAGTGTCAAACAAATGAGTCTGAACACTATAGAGCGTTTGGATCACATTTACCCTGAATATTATGCAGTAGGCCATGCGGCAGCGCGTCTAAAGCGTTATGGCTATCCGATTGAACGTGCAGGGGATAAAATTTCCCTAAACGAGGCGATGCAAATACGATTAGTAGCTAAGATAGAAACACTACTCGCAGAACTTGGTGGACTTTTTGTCGCACGACAAATTTTCAACCGCATGAGTGTCGGATATGACTTACAGCAAGAGCGATACCACCTTGTCGCTCCCAAACCTAACGCACAAATCGTCCAGCAACCATTGATTCCCTTTGGATACCTATTTCAATTAGCAGTCAAGCATTACAATAATGGAAAGGCAAGCGGCACTGCCGATCACAACAATTTTGGAAAAGCAGTGTCACTGATCCTAGATTATTCCACGCTTCTTGATGTGCAAGATTTTAGCCATTTCCCGCACTTTCCGTTCGTACCAGAAAAAATGCTTCAAGCACTGCAAAGAATGGCATTAGCAGACACGTTGTATAAAATTCCCCAAGTTCGCGGAAGTGATATCACAAAGATTCTTCGTGGCCTACTTAATATTGAGACCGTTGATGAACCTTTTGAAAAAGGTTGGACGATAAAACAAGCTATTGAAGTGATAGATGTTATCTTAAATCAATCAAAAGAAAAGCGCGGTCCGATCCGTGTTCGCGCGCGCGAAGTTAGAAAATTATGCCCGTCAATCGACGGGCATATTGTAGATATAATCTTGAGCGACGTTTTGTCGCATCCACACGCGGGCGCCAACCAAAATTTTTCTAGACCGACTGATGCGCCAACTACGCCAATGGGCAACAGCAACACTTCTGGTGCTGATTTTTCCCAGTTTCCCTTGCTGAAATATAGCGATCAAAGCTACATCCTTATGGATCGGTCAGCTTGCTCAGGGGCATTCCTAGAAGCAATTTTCTCACAGATGCGGAAAAAAGATGATCACTTTGATCGCGACCTAGGCAAACCAATAGAACGTCTCGTCAAAGGCATTTTGCTTCAACATAATATTCCCTCACGTAGTGGCAATTACAAAATCGGGTCAGAAGAGGGAGAATGCGATATCGTCATCGAAATGGATGAGATCGTAATTCTGATTGAAGTGAAAAAGAAACCTTTAACTCGTCGCGCTCGCGCAGGATCTGACTTGTCTTTGGTTTTAGACCTCGCACAAAGCCTACTAGAAGCTCAGGAACAAGCCGGAAATCACGAGATGCGACTTCTACGGGAAGGCTATTTAGATTTAAACGAAAATGGAGAGACTTATCGCGTTCAGCTCAACGGACGAAGCATTGAACGCATAGCACTATCTTTCACGGATTTCGGCAGCTTCCACGATCGTTTGTTTCTTGAGAAGTTTTTGAACGCGATCATCCGACTAAAATTTGGTGTCGCAGACTCGCGATATGAAAGACAATTCACAGCGATTAATCAGGCTATTACTGCTCTTCAAGAGCAGAGCCGCTTCTTGTATCCTGCGGATGGACCGCGAAAACGCCCATATTTCAATTGCTGGTTCTTCAGCTTGCCTCAACTACTGATCCTTCTCGATGGAGTTGACAGCCCAGAATCTTTTCGCGATGCGCTTTGGGCAACGAGAAACTTAGGCAATGGAAGCGGCGATCTTTGCTTTGATATACATCACGCTGAGCACATAAGAAAGACACAACCTGCTATGTGGGAAATGCTGTTAACATTGAAAGACCGCGAGGTGACATTCCTAACTGGATAGCATAGCTGAAAAACGGAAGCCTTGGATACGTCTACCGGCGTTCGCCGGCATGACGGGTGGGGAAGGTGGGGGTTGGGCGGCGGCTGTTTTGGGATTTGTTGAGGGTTGGTTCTGGATTGCCGACCCCGGCCTTCGCCGGGGTCGCAATGAGCTTGGGGGCGGGTTTTGGGTTAGATTGATGGGGCGGGAAGATGGATCGCCACGGCCGCGTCGTGCGAATGCACGCATTCGCGTGACGCGGCCTCGCGATGACGTTGGGGGGCAGGCTGGTTCGGGAAGTGTTGAGGCTGGTTAAGGAAGACGTGGATGCCGGCGTGCGCCGGCATGACGATGGGGGGTTAGATGGGCAGGGGGCCTTCCTTCATGCGTTCCATGGCGAAGCGGGAGGAGACGTTGCGGAGGGGGACGGCGGCGATGAGTTTGCGGTAGAAGGAGTCGTAGGCGGCGATGTCGGGGACGATGACGTGGAGGAGGTAGTCGACGTCGCCGGACATGCGCCAGGCGCCGACGATCTCCGGCGTGGTGGCGATGGTTTGGGCGAAACGTTCGAGCCAGGCGGCGGAGTGGTCGGCGGTTTCAACCGAGACGAAGACGGAGACGGGGAGGCCTAGTTTGTCGGCGTCCAGCACGGCGATGCGGGCGCGGATGATGCCGGTTTCCTCCATGCGCTTGATGCGCTTCCAGCAGGGGGTGGCGGTGAGGCCGACTTTGTCGGCGATTTCGTTGAGGGAGAGCGATGCGTCCTGGGCGATGAGGCGGAGGATGGCGCGGTCTATGTTGTCGAGGTCTGACATGCGGCTTGTACTGCCTTGCGTTGCGGTGAAGGACTATTGCGGCGGGTTGGGAAACGGGCTAGGAGGCTGGCTGGGTCACGCCCCCCCAATGGGGCGCTTTTCTTCTGTAAGGGAGAGTTATTATGGCAGATTTTTCTGTTGCCGCAATGCCGGTGACACGTCCACAGAATCCTAATTTTTCATCGGGGCCTTGCGCCAAGCGGCCGGGCTTTACGCTTGAGGCACTTAGCGGTGCCGCGCTGGGGCGTAGCCATCGGGCGAAAGGGCCCAAGGCGAAGCTGGCCGAGGTGATTACCCTTTCCAAACAGATACTTGGCATGCCGGAAGACTGGCGGCTGGGGATTGTGCCGGGCTCGGACACCGGGGCGGTGGAGATGGCGTTGTGGTCGATGCTGGGCGCGCGGCCGGTGGATGTGCTGGCGCATGAGAGTTTTTCCGAGGCCTGGGCGACGGATGTGGTCAAGCAGTTGAAGCTGGCCGATGCGCGGGTGTTGAAGGCCGATTACGGCAAGCTGCCGGATGTGGCGGCGATTGATTTCAGCCATGACGTGGTGCTGGCGTGGAATGGCACGACCTCTGGCGTGCGGTTTCCGAACGGGGATTTTATTCCGGATGACCGCGAAGGGTTGGTGATTGCCGACTCGACCTCCGCCGCGTTTGCGATGGATTTGCCGTGGGCGAAACTGGATGTGGTGACCTGGAGCTGGCAGAAAGTGCTCGGCGGGGAAGGCGGGCATGGGATGCTTGCACTGAGCCCGCGGGCGGTGGAGCGGTTGCTGACGTATAAGCCGGCGTGGCCATTGCCGAAGGTTTTCCGGCTGACTTCGGGGGGCAAGCTGACCGAGGGTATTTTTGTGGGCGAGACGATCAACACGCCTTCCATGCTGTGCGTGGAAGATGCGCTGGATGGGTTGCGCTGGGCGCAGAGTGCCGGTGGGTTGCCGGGGCTGATTGCGCGCTCCGAAGGTAATTTGAAGGCGATTGCCGATTGGGTTGAGGGCAATGAGCGGGTGAAGTTTTTGGCGGAGAAGCCGGAGACAAGGTCCTGCACCTCGATTTGTTTGGTGATTGCGGCACCCTGGTTTGTGAAACTGGATGCCGAGGGGCAGGCCAAGGCGGCGAAAGCCGTGGCGGCGCTGCTGGAGAAAGAGAAAGTGGCGCTGGATGCGGGGGCGTATCGTGATGCGCCGCCGGGCTTGCGGATTTGGGGCGGGGCGACGGTGGAGACATCGGACATTGCCGCGCTGCTGCCGTGGATTGATTACGCGATCGACGCTGTTTCCACTGAATTTTAAGAGGTTTGCAAAATGGTTAAGGTTTTGATCAGCGACAAACTGTCGCCGGCTGCGATTGCGATTTTTAAAGAACGCGGCGTTGATGTGGATGTGAAGACGGGGCTGACGCCCGCGGAGTTGCGGGCGATTATCGGCGAGTATGATGGGTTGGCGATAAGGTCTGCCACCAAGGTGACGAAAGAGGTTTTGGATGTTGCCACGAAGCTGAAAGTTATTGGCCGGGCCGGGATCGGTGTGGATAATGTGGATGTGAAGTCCGCGACGTCGCGCGGTGTGGTGGTGATGAACACGCCGTTCGGCAATGCGATTACGACGGCGGAACATGCGATTGCGCTGATGTTTGCGTTGGCGCGGCAGTTGCCGGAGGCTTCGGCTTCGACGAAAGCTGGCAAGTGGGAGAAGAACCGCTTTATGGGCGTGGAGCTGACCGCGAAGACGCTGGGGCTGATCGGGTGCGGGAATATTGGCTCGATCGTGGCCGACCGCGCCGTTGGCTTGAAGATGAAGGTGCTGGCGTATGATCCGTATTTGACGGAAGCGCGGGCGGTGCAGCTGGGCGTGGAGAAGGTGGATCTGGATACCGCGCTGGCGAAGGCGGATTTCATTACGATCCATACGCCGCTGACCGATGCGACGCGCAATATTTTGTCGCGCGAGGCGATTGCGAAGACGAAGAAGGGCGTGCGGATTGTGAACTGCGCGCGCGGCGGGTTGCTCGATGAGGCGGCGCTGTATGATGCGCTGGTGAGCGGGCATGTGGCGGGGGCGGCGCTGGATGTGTTCGAGGTTGAGCCTGCTACCGATAGTCCGTTATTCGCTTTGGAAAACGTGATCGCGACGCCGCATTTGGGTGCGGCGACGACGGAAGCGCAGGAAAATGTGGCGTTGCAGGTGGCCGAGCAGATCAGCGATTTTTTGCTGACGGGCGCGGTGGTGAACGCGCTGAACATGCCGAGCGTGAGTGCCGAGGAAGCCCCGCGGCTGCGCCCGTATATGGAGCTGAGCCGGTTGCTGGGCGCGTTTGCCGGGCAGCTGACGCAAGCGAAGGATGGTGTCATCAAACGGGTGCTGGTTGAGTACGAAGGCGCCGCGGCGCCGCTGAACCACCGGCCGCTGACCGCCGCCGCGCTGGCGGGGCTGCTGGGGCCGGTGATGGAAGGGGTGAACATGGTCTCGGCGCCGGTGTTTGCGCGGGACCATGGGATCGAAGTCTCCGAAGGCAGCAGCGAAAGGGTTGGCGACTACCAGAGCCTGGTGCGCATTTCGGTGACCACCGGCGATCAGACCCGCGCGGTGACCGGCACTTTGATCGGCAACGGCAAGCCGCGCCTAGTGGAGATCAAGGGTATTAAAGTGGAGGCCGATTTCGCGCCGCATATGCTTTATGTGACCAACAAGGATAAGCCCGGCTTTATCGGCCGGTTCGGCATGCTGCTGGCGGAAGCGGGGGTGAATATCGCCACCTTCCACCTCGGCCGTGCGGCGGAAGGCGAAGATGCCATCTGCCTGGTGTCCACCGACGGCACCACGCCCGCCAACGTGCTGGCCCAGGTGCGCGCGCTGCCGCTGGTCATGCAGGCTACGACACTGACGTTCTGAGCGTGAGCAAGGCCAGGGGGCGTCGCGCCGGAGGCGCGCCTGTTAGCTAATAGGCGCCCCTTCGCTGGGGGGCCAGGGGGACAGCGTCCCCTTGGCCTTGCTTACGCGCGGAAAGCCAGCATCCTAGCCAGAGTGACAGGGCCAGCAGGGCGAGGGTGCAGGAGAGGCGGGTGTGGGGGGGGAGGTAGGAGAAGCGGATGATGCTGGTGCCCTCGGGTAGGGGGATTTGCTGGAAGATTTCGGTGATGGGTTGGATGGGGGTTGGGGTGCCGTTGACGGTGGCGTGCCAGCCGGCGTCGACCATTTCACGGCGGATGAGGGTGGCGGGGGTGGTGCAGGTGGTTTGCATTTTTTGGCGCGACAGGATGGCCAGGGTGCAGGTGCCGTTGGTGATTTGCGCGTAGGGGGCGGGGTTGGGGAGTTGGTAAATGTCCATTGCGGGGCTGTGGAAGGCCAACGTGGGCATGGGGCTGGGCGCGGGGCTGGGGCCGGTTGGTTGGAAGGGGTTCGTGCCGGGGTGGGCGCCGACGTATTTGATGCCGATGGCCTCATAGGCGGCGAGGTTTTTTTGCAGGGCGGCGATTTGTCCGGGTTGGCCGCCGACGAAGATGCGGATGTGGCCGCCGGGGAAAAGGTGGTTCCCCACGTAGCGGGTGAAGATTTTCGGTGCGGGAATTTGCACGAAGTTTAGCGAGGCGATGCCGTACATGGCTGGAAAATTAGGGGTGAACGGGCCGGTGGTGTAGAAGCGCGACAGGCCGATGTTCTGTTGCAGGAAGGTGATGCCTTGGCGGTCTACCTGGCAGCCGCGCAGGCCGGCGAACTGGGGCAGCAGGAAGATGATGATGCCGCCGGCGATTATGCAGGTTTGCGCGGCGAGAAGGCCGCGGCCGCGGAACATGACATAGAGCAATGTGAGGGTGGTGAGGGCGGCGCCGGCGAAGCTGAGCAGGGCGTAGAGGCGCAGCTGCGGGTAAGTGTTGAACCAGAGCGTGGCGAGGTGAAGGACGGGCATGATTGAGAGGGCGAGACAGGCGAGGAAACCCGCAACGGCATAGAGCAGGTGGGAGCGGCGGAAGGGCAGGCGGCGGGCGAGGTCGTCGAACCCGCAGGCCGCCAGGGCGAAGATGGCGAATTCCTGGGAAAGTCCCGAATAGCGGATGAGATCGACACGGACCATGCCGGGGATGAGGTTGAAGGCGGTGGTGAGGCCGGGGGTGCCGAAGTAGCGGGCTTCCCACAGGAGTATCCAGCCGGCGAGGAGGGCGCGGGCGGGGAGGCGCCAGACGGGGGCGGTGTTGGACGCGGTTTTGGGTATCAGGGCGTAGCAGGCAAGTAGGACTGGGGCGCAGCCGAACCAGCCGCCGATGCGGACCCACATCCAGTCCTGAAAAATGTCCGAGCCTGGGCCGGAGGCGAGCGGGCCAATGGCGCCGTAGAACAGCGGGAACATCTGTAAGGGCGCGGCGGCGGGCGGCAGGGTGGTGTGTGCCAGGAAGCCGAAGTCATGCGCCCCGGTATCACCAACGCCCAGGTAGGCGAGGAAGGGCAGCACGAGCGGGAGCGTGAGGGTGACGCCGATGCTGGTGCCGAGCAGCATTTTGCCGAGGAAGCGGGCGCGGGCCTGGCCGGGGCTTTGGGCGAGGCGCAGCAGGGTCCAGCAGGCGCAGAGCAGGCCGTTGAGATAGGCTGTTTCGGGGAAGCCGGCATAGATGGAACCGGCGAGAGCGAGGGGCACCAGTGACCAGCCCATGCGGCGGTGGGCGCGTGCGGCGTGCCAGGTTTGCTCGATGCCGAGCAGTAGCAGCGGCAGAAACATGATGGGTGCGGTGACGGTGCCGGCGGTGAGGATGAAGGTGCCGTTGAGGGCGAACAGCGCGCCGCCGAGCAGGGCGGCGGCGGCGGTGAGGTTGAGCCGGATGAGGAAGGCGTAGGTGAAAATGGCGCTGAGGAGCTGGAACAGCATGCGCTGGAGGAACCAGCCGTTATGGAAATGCAGCAGCAGCACGAAAGGCAGGAAGAAGGATTCGTTCTGCATTTCCGCAGCGAGCGGCATGCCGACGCCGCTGTAGGGATTCCACCAGGGGATGATGCCGTGCAGCCAGTCCTGCGCGCTGAGGTGGCCCATGGGCTGGGTGAGGAGGGCGACCGCGGGGTCGACATAGCAGGCGGAGCCGGGAAAGATGCCGAGTGTACCGCTGGTGGCGAGGGTGGCGTGGAGGGTTTCGGGGTCGCAGTTGAACTGGCCGCTGAGGATG
>Ga0182014_10000964_pt1 | contig 39236 bp, 38 predicted proteins | sample 612S2DmetaG_FD_120489 | JGI IMG/M metagenome (GOLD analysis project Ga0182014, IMG submission 120489) | Permafrost microbial communities from Stordalen Mire, Sweden - 612S2D metaG | ecosystem: Environmental > Terrestrial > Soil > Wetlands > Permafrost | place: Sweden: Stordalen | collected... | reverse complement strand
GGGCTCGCGTAAGATTGGCACATGAAATCGGAATCGCTTAACCAATCGCGGCAGCCAACGCCGGGAGGGCGTCTTGTTTGCAATCGGACGCCAGCGGCCCGGCGTGGCTGCGCTCGTCGTTAGACACCTCAACTATTATGAACATCTCCCCGAAACTACTTTGCCCAAGCTGCCGCGGGTCACGGATGGTGCTCGGCCCGCGAGAATTGGCGGGTGCCTTCGACCCGCAAGACAGTCTTTTTCGCCCGATGGGCAAGCCGATGTTTCTCGGTTTCCAAACGTATTGTGTGGCTTGCCTCGACTGCGGCTACGTTGGATCTTGTCTCAGCGAAGACGAGCGCAGTGGGCTAGAGAAGAAGGTTCGGGATGCCTAACTTTGCTACTGCAATGGACGCGCACGATTGCGTTTCTGTTTGCAATCGTGCGTCACGGGCGGCGCGCCACTGAGCAGCGGCGCTATGCGGCCTTGTCCGTGGCAGGCGTTGGGCGCCGGGCGGCGTCGGTCCAACCGGCTGGGCTAGAGCTAGCCGCCAGCCGGCGCAGATACTCCTGGTTGTTCTTCTGCCAGTCCCGGTTGATTTTCCACGCGTAGAAGGAGAGACCCGCCGCCACCAGCCTGCCGGTGGCTAGCTTCTTGAGATTCTGAGGCAGGGTATAGAGCCGCGTATGCCCGTACACCTGGGCGCACTGGAGCTCGAACGGCGTGAAACCGGCCGGCTGATAGACCACGTGATGCGTATCGTAGAGATCCCAGTCGAAGGATGTAATCCGCTTTTCGGCCCCGAGGCGCTGGTAAAGTTCTGAGCCGGGCAGGGGAGTCAGAATGAGCAATTGCACGCTCGTCAGCTTCATCTGGCGGGCGAAGGCGACGGTGGCTTCGACGGTGGCCCAGTCGTCCTCTTCGAACCCGAACACGAACATGCCGTGGATATGGATGCCGGCTGCCTGGACGACTTGGATGGCGTGCTGTATGTCTTCGAGGCTTTGGCTCTTCTTCATTTCCGTGAGGCTCTTGGGATTCACCGACTCGAAGCCGATGAACACCGTGTGGCACCCCGCGCGTTTCATCAGGCGCACGAGATCGGGATCGCGGGCCAGGTCGGTGCGCACTTGCGTGGACCATTGGAAGCGGAAGCCTTCGGCAATCATCGCCTCGAGCAGTTCCCGGGCGCGGCGCTTGTTCGCGGTGAAGTTGTCATCGCAGAAGAACACGAAGTGGCCGCGGGTGTCGTACTGCTTGAGTTCTTTCAGGATGGAGGCGACCGAGCGGTAACGGAACTTCTTCCCGAACATGCCCGTCACCGAGCAGAAGGAGCAGTCGAACGGGCAGCCGCGCGAAGTCTGCACCATTACGGTTCTCTTGCCGCCGATCACGCAGTCGGCCGTGCCGCCGGCCAGGGAGAAGTCTGGCACCGGCAGCGCGTCCAGGTCGGTGATCCAGGGCGCCTTGTCATTATGGTGGATGACTCCCGCGCCGTCCTTCCACGAGAGGTTTGGGACCGCGGCGTGCCTGGGGTCGGTCGCTGCCACGGGACCTTCGGCCCAGAGGTCCAGCAGCGCGTCCATCGCCCCTTCGCCTTCACCGCGCACGACGAGGTCGCCATGACCCAGCGCTTCGTCGGGCAGGAAGGTGACATGCGGTCCGCCGAGGACGACCCGGATGCCCTGCGCGCGGCATTCATCCGCGAGCGCGTAGCCGCGTTGCACGGTGGCGGTGATGGTCGAGATCCCCACCGCGTCCGGCCGGCCGTGCTCGGTGATCCAGGCCTGCAGCTCGAAGCGCTTCCGGCCCTCCACAAACACCCGCGCGTTCCAGCCATCGCGGCGATTCACCAGCCCGGCCAGGATGAAGCTCCCTAGCCGTGGCAAGGTGAATTGGGTGAAGATGTTGAGCTGGGCGCCCGCCGGCTCAATGAACAGCATGAGACGTTTCATGAACAAAGCCGGTTGAATAATGACACGAACATCGCCCAGGTTATACACAAGAATCCAAGCCGGCAGGAGGGAAATCTTCCGTCTGCGTGAGACAGCATTCCTCGAAAGATCAGAAAGCGCTATTGGTTGGCGAGGGCGCCCAAATGCTCTTGGCGCCGCGCCAAAGACCATCACCGCCAACTCCCGCCCCCGGACGTCCTTGGCCAAGTATTATACGTTCTCCCCGACCGCGCCGTTGAAACCGCGATAATGGTACTGGGCCAGTCATTGTATCACGTGCCGCCGTAACTCGGGAGGGCGCGCCGGTTCCAAGCTCACGGGCGGCAACGACGCCAGGCTCCCGTCGATAGGCGTGGGGGTCGAGGGCAGCCACTTCGGCTGAAACGTCGGTGGGGCTTGTGCGCAGGGCCGTCCCGTGCGGGTCTGGGACGGCGGCAACTTAATCAAACCTCGGGCGTGCAGCTTCAAAAGCAGCGTGCGGGCGGCCATGTCTTTGAATCGGCCGACCCCGTTGCGCCAGTTCCAGAGCTCACACAGATGACGCGACAGCGCCGTGCGATGCCATTCGGGATGCTGCGCGATCAAGGCGCGCACCGCCGTCAGATCATCGCCCGAGAGCGCGCGGCCCTGGAGGCAGATCGGTTCCACTGGCCCCAGGAATTATCTCATCCGGGGCCGTGAGTTCAGCAGAAAATGTCCAAACTCCAGGGGGCGGGCAAGATGCCTGCCGCTACTTGGTGGCAATGTGCGCACGCGCGCTCCTCCGGTTGATCCCAAAAACTGCGGTTGAAACTCTGGCCGCCGGCGGGCATTATCCGGCGCATGTCATGTGCATCCAGCTTCCGATCTTCGCTTACCCACGCAGCTTCAATAACGGGGCGGCGCGTCAATCGACTAATGCCCGCGATCAATAACCTCCGCCGCCGCGACTTGATCGCGGCGACTCTTGTTGCCTGCCTCTTCGCCATCGTCCCGGTCGGTCGGGCCGCTGCGGCGACGAATGAAACCGCTGCCGCCGCAATCGCGCCCGCGCTGGAGGTTACGGAGGGCTTCCTGGTGGTGATCCCCAAAGCCGGTTTCGGCAAGGACTACCTGTTCGCCGCGTCGCTGATTCCACAGGCCATGGCCGCGACCAGCACCGGCCTGGCAGGCAAGATCGTGCGCTTCGAGCTGTTCCCGGACGGCGTGGACATGTATGAATCCACGCGCGGGCTGGTGGTCACAGAGGACTTGCCGGCGCGGCGGCTGCTCGCGAACTTTGCCATCGTCCGGCAGGAGGGAGACCGGGTCGTAATCGACTTCAACAAGGGGATGCGCCGGGTGTTCACGGAGGCCTGGACGGCCAGCGGCGGGCTGGACCTGACCGGGCGCGACACAGTGCTGGAAGTGCCGGAGAGCCGGGTATTCGACGCCCGCCAGGAAGAAGGCCGGCTCGTCATTCGCCAAAGCGTTCAGGCGCGCAACCGCCAATCGAATCAGAACCTCGAGGCACGTTATGAAGTGCGTTACTTCCTGTCGCCCTACCGGCCGGGCGCGTTTGAAGGCAAGGAGCTGGAGGCCCCCGATGCCCGTTACGTCCGCTTCTTTGAGACCGAAGGCCACATCGAGCCAGTCACCGGCCGTGTCTCCGGGCGCATTGCACGATTTGATCTCCGCAATCCCATATTGTTCTATTATTCGGCCAACACGCCGTCCAATTACGTCGGGGCGGTCCGGGACGGCATCCTGTATTGGAACCGGGCTTTCGGCAAAGAGGTCCTGCGGGCGGAAAAGGCGCCGGAAGGCGTCACCGCACCCGATGCGAAGCATAACGTCATCCAGTGGGTGCCGTGGGACAATGCAGGCTTCGCGTATGCCGACGTGTTGCTCGATCCGCTGAGCGGCGAATCCGAACACGGCCAGGCCTACATCACCACCGTCTTCGCCTTCAGCGGCAGGGCCCGCGCCCGTTCCCTGCTCCGGGCCATGGAAGAACTCGCCGCGCCGAAGAAGGACGACAAGAAACATGAAGGGGAGCCGCGCCTCGGCGTGCCGTTCCTGGCGTCGGCGCCGGGCTGCCAGTTGGACCCGCAGGCGTTCGCGCAGCAGATGGCGCACGGCCTGCAAGACGTGCTCGCCAGCGACAAGTTGACCGACGAAGCCGTGCTGCAAGCCTCGCAGGATTACGTGCGCGAGGTCGTGGCGCATGAAGTCGGCCACGTGCTCGGCCTGCGCCACAATTTTGCCGGCAGCCTCGCCGGGACACTCACCCGCACGGAGCTGAATGACTGGTTCAAGGCCTACATGACCGGCCAGCCACTCGATGCCTACACCAACAAGCTGACGTCCAACTCGATGATGGAATACACGATCTTCAAGGGTGCCGTATTCACCGGCTGGCAGATGCGCACGACGAAGGAGCCGCTGCCGCATGACCGCGCCGCCATTCGCTGGGGCTACTTCGACGACTCCGAAGCGCGCACCAATAAGATGCTCTTCGCCACCGACCAGGATGTGGGACGCTATGGCGACGTGCGGCAGTTCGACTACGGCCCCGACCCGGTCGTCAGCGCCTACGCCGAGATGGCCGAGATCATTGACCTGCTGCCAAACAATGTGATCGAGACCTTCATTCGCGCGCGGGCTCCGCGCAACCCGCACGATCGCATTCCGCTGTCGCAGGTGAACCTGAGCTTTACCAGCTACGCCTCGCAATTGGCCGGCCAGTTCGCAGACATCACCTCGTGGTTCCAGGCTGACACCCGCTCGCTGCGCGTCGAGAACCAATTCGACTTCATTGGCGACCTGAACCGCCAGGAGCGCCTGGACGCTCACTGGAAACGCCTCAACGCCCAAATCGACCAGCTCGGCGGCGTGGACCGCGCGGCCTTCTCGATGATGCCCGTGGACCTGAAACTGGACATGAAACGCGACCCGGCGGGCGTCCCCGTCGCCCAGCGGCTCAGCGCCACCAACCTCACCGCCCGGCTCGAAAAGCTGCTGGTCTCGCCCAACTACACGAACTTCGTCGGCCTCGACGACAAGAAATACAGCTTCACCAAAGAGGAGCGCGCCCTGATCCTCCAGCGCGGCCGGAAGTGCTTCGAGGAATTGGAGGAGGAGCTGACGAAACAGATCTGCCAGCATTTGGAGAACGCCCCCCGCACGCTGGGAGTGGAGGCCACCAAGACCGTCGGCGACGAGGACATCGTTGCCAAGCTGGAGCAACGCATCACGGAACTGGCGAAGCTGGTGGTCATGGCCAAGAACGACGCCAGCGATACCAATGACACCCGACGCGTGGCAGGCAAGCTGGACAAGGGCTTCGTCGAAGTCGTGGATTTTAAATACGACCTGGATACCCGCCTTGCCGCCGCGAAGATGCTTAATGAGAAGACCGGATCGTTCAAAGGCTGGGCCGACGACGCCAAGACCGACTTGAACAACCAATTGAAGAACGACGTGGAGTGGGCCTTCAACCTCGGCCATTTCAAGGATTTCAAGGTCGCCCTGCTTTCACGCCCCTTACGGGAGTGGTATCAGCGACAGCAGGATGTCCTGGCGTTGCTCCCAATCACTCCAACGAGTCAGCCCCCGAGCGGCTCGCCGCCACTGCCGCCACGGTAGGATCCCTTGCAGCTACGGTGGGTCATGCTGCTCCTGACCCTGGGCTTGAGGGGATGCACGGCGGGTCGGCTGATCAGCTTGCTCCTTACGGACGTGTTGCAGCGGTGGGCCATGATCAGCTACATCTCCTCCTGGCTCAGCAGCCTTTCGGCTAAGCGCAACGCCAAGCCGATGGCCTTGTCCATGTCGAGGTAACGGTATGTTCCCATTCGACCGCAGATAACGAGCCCGGGCACGGCGTGCGCGCGCCGTCGGTAATGGCGATAAAGTCGCGCCTGGTCCGCCGTCGGCACAGGATACTCGAACCGGTCAGGGTCCTCCGGCATGAACGGGAATTCCCAAGTGATGAGTGTCCCGCGGATTCGCTTCTGTCGGTCTGCGGGCATAAAATGCTTCCATTCGAGCGTCCGGAGCGCTCCCTGGTCCCCCGCGTCCGGGTGATTAACCTGGCCGCAAGGCTGAAACCACTCGGAACCGGGCAGAAACTCATGAACGCGCTTAAGACTCCGGTAACCCAGCCGTCCGGCATCGAAGTTGAAGAATTCGTCTATTGGCCCCGTGAAAATCAGGGCGCGGCGTACGTTGTAGGACGACCGGTTCTTCAAGTAATCAACCCCCAGAACGCATGGGATCTCCCCTACCATATTCGTCATGAGCCCAGAGTAGCCCTGAGTAGGAAGCCCCTGATAAACCTGCCGCGGCGTGAGCGTCGTCTCGTGGTCAACATTGATCCGGATGCGGTTTGCCAGACTTGAGTCAAGCTGCCGCGGATCCAGGCCCCATTGTCTCCGCGTATAACCCATGACGAAGGCTTCGTAAACCGGGCGTGGCATCTTCTGGAGGCAAGCCTCCTCGAAGTTGGCTGGCATTGCCACCGGGTGCGAATTCTGCCAGCCGGAGAACTGGTCGAGAAGGGCAATGCTGACCGGCCAGTTCTCGTAGTGTCCTTTCACCATGGATTTGACTGTAGCTTCGTAATGATAGAAACCGGAGAAGCGGTTAACGAATTCCCAGACCCGCCGGGATGAGCACCTGAAGTAGTGCGGTCCATAAGTATGGAGGCGGATTTGGGATGGATGCAGCGAGTCGTGGACGTTGCCTCCAACATGGTGACGCCGGTCGAGAATCAGCACCTCCCGGCCCTGGTCATGCAGAATTCGGGCGATGGTGCTCCCCGTCAGGCCGGTGCCAACGATGAGATAGTCCACGGCAGTCACGATTAGCTCAGCACGCTCCTTTCCGTGACACTACGACGAAGAATGTGCGCAGGAGAATTTCCAAATCCAGCCACAGGCTGAGCCGCCGGACATACTCGAGGTCGTGGGGCATCATCGGCACAGCGCTCGTGTTGCGCGCCCGGTCTCTCACCTGCCAAAGACCGGTGATTCCCGGGCGGACCAGCGCCCGGGCCTTCCGAAAGTCAGGAAACGGTCCAAGCATGAAAGGAACCAGGGGGCGCGGACCCACCAGGCTCATGTCGCCTTTAAGCACATTAAGTAGCTGAGGAAGCTCGTCAAGGCTCGTGGAACGCAGGAACCGTCCCATCTGCGTGACACGAGGATCGTCTTCTCGCTTGAGGAGCATCCCCTGGGCCGCTGCGCTTTGCTGGGCGGCGGCGCATGTGAGATCCGGCTCAATCCTCATGGATCGGAATTTGTACATGACGAACGCCTTTTCCCGATAGCCAACCCTGGGCTGACTAAAGACCACGGGGCCTCGCGAACTGAATCGAAGCAGCAAAGCGATCAGCAGCAAGGCTGGCGCCAGCACCAACAGGATCAGAGCCGATGCCGCCCAATCGAAAACCCGCTTCAAGATGAGCTGGACGCGTTTCTCCCGCAAGGAGCGCTGCAATCCTTGAAAATCAATCCCCACCCACGCCCAGTCGGATTGGGTCTCCGCCTCAGGAGTCGTGTGCTCCGCGCAGAGCTTCCGGGACCGGCTGTGCCAGCGGGTGCAAGCTAGTTGCCAGGCGACCAGTCCGACAAACCGCGGGTTGTGCCAGGCGTAACGATGCCAAAGCCGTCTCGGCTCAGTGCATAAGCGAAAGAGCCATTCCAACCCCATCCGCTGCATCCAGTGAGGTGCCTGGGGCTTCGTGCCTGAGATGAAGTCAAAGGCGGCTCCTACGCCGACCATTACAGCGGGTATCCGTCCGCGATGTCTGGCCATCCAGCACTCTTGTTTCGGGCAGCCCAAACCAACGAATAGGATTCGGCATCCTGATTGGCGGATGTCGGCTATGGTCGCGCTTTCCTCATCAAGGGTGGGTGGCCGAAAGGGAGGAGAATGGGCATATGCGACCGTCAAACCCGGATACTGCATCTGCAAGCGCTTCACCAAAAGCGCCAACGCGGTTTTAGTCCCGCCGTAGAATCCAACCGGAAGACCCTGCCGGGCGCCGGCCTCGCAGATATGTAAAGTCAGCTCAGGTCCGTAAACGCGCGGCTGCCCCCGCAGACCAAGACGCCTGAGCACCCAGACAATCGGCATGCCTCCGGGCGTCACCAGGTCAGCGCGGTTAATCACGGCCTGGTGCTCAGCGCAATCATACGACTCCATCACCATGTTCACGGGCACCTCGCAGACATACCGCGATTCTCCTTGCTTGGCCCATTGGATAATCATCGCCGTTGCCGCAGCGTAACTGGTTCCGTCAACCCTCATGCCCAGAACAAACCTGGACTTGGGTTTGGCAAGGTCTCCAGTCTGCATGAGGGCATTTGATCGCCGCTGGGGCTGTGTTTGCAAGGCCCTTTTTGCGGAAAGAGCAAACCGACGGGGCTGGTCAGTGCGTGGAACTGCTTACCGGCTAAGGCTTCCGCCTTCGGCCTTCGGGTTTCGGACTTCCCGCCTCCTTCTTTCTGCGCCACCAGAGCATCAGCTCCAGTCCCGTTCGGTTCGGGTAAGAGCGGGGCACCCATTCTTGCAGCAGCTCGAAATGCGGGGAGAAGCGTTGCCACAGTTCATCACGGCTCGTCCCGAAAGGCGGGCCGTCACGGTCGGGGATCAAGTAGTTCACCGCGAGATACTGGCCGACCGGCTTGAGCCAGCGCAACAACGCCCGGACGTATTCGTCGCGCTCCCCGGGCTGGATGGCGCAGAATAGCGTGTGCTCGAAAACCCAGTCGAACAAGAGCGGTGGGGCGGCCTGGAGGAAATCGGCTACTTGAAATCGCGCCGACAGCGTGGCGCTCCGTGTCCGCCGGGCGGCCAGGCGGATGGCACTCGGGGCAATGTCGAATCCAAACGTTTGGAACCCCGCTCGCGCCCAGGCGCGCACATCGTGGCCCGTCCCGCAACCCGGCACGCAGATCGTGCCGCGCGCCAGCTCCAGGTGGGCCGCCAGAAAGTCAACCAGGCCGGGGGACGGCGCCCCTTTCTCCCAGGGCATGTCTCCCGATTGGTAACGCGATTCCCAGAAGGCCTGGCTCATGCGAGAGGGGGAATAAAAGGGATAGGACGAATGCGACTAATGGGGGCGACCTCACGCATCAGGCCTGAATCAACCCATCGACGAGCTCTACGACTTTGGGAGCGCGGGCGGCTAGACGAGCGTCGTGCGTGGCCATGATTAGCGTGGTTTGCTTTTCCTCCCGCAGGGCGCAAAGGAGTTCGATGATCTCCTCGCCGGTATGCGAATCCAAGTTGCCGGTGGGTTCATCCGCCAGAACCAGGTCCGGCTCGTTGATCAGCGCCCGCGCGATGGCGACGCGTTGCTGCTCGCCTCCGGAAAGCTCGTAGGGTTTGTGCTCCAGCCGGTCTTTGAGGCCCACGCGCGCCAGCAGTTCGCGCCCGCGCGCCTCCGCTTGAGCCGCCGGCGTCCGCGCCATGCGCGCGGGCAGGCAGACGTTCTCCAGCGCGTCCAGCTCCGGCAACAGGTAGTAGGCCTGGAAGATGAAGCCTACCTCTTCGTTGCGCAACCGCGCCAGGTCCCGGCGGCCGAGCGCGGCCAGGTTCCTGCCGGCCAGCCGGATTTCACCCTGGTTGGGCGAATCCAGTCCGCCTAGCAGGTGGAGCAGCGTGCTCTTGCCCGCGCCAGAAGCGCCCCGCAATGCGAGAAACTCGCCACGTCGCATTTCGACGTCCACGCCGCGCAACACCTCGAGCGAGCGCCGGCCAAGGGTATAGGTCTTGTGGAGACCGGTGGCCGAGAGCAGCACGTCATTCATAGCGCAACGCCTCCACGGGTTTGAGGCGGCCCGCCCGCCACGCGGGAATCACTCCGCCCAGGATGCAGATCAGCCAGGCGCTGCCGCAGATCAGCAGAATGTCATGCCGGACAATCAGCGCCGGCAGCTCGGTAAACTGATAGATGGAGGCAGGGAAGAGCTCGAAGCCGGTCATGCGGTTCATGAAGTGCAGGAACTCGTTCCGATAGGCCAGGGCCAGCATCCCTAGCCCATAACCGGCCAGGTCCCCGAGGGCGCCGACCAGCGCGGCCTGGCTGAGAAACACCAGGCTGACTTGCCAGTCCGTGGCTCCTAGCGCCTTGAGCATCCCGATCTCACGCGTCTTCTGTACCACGAAAGTGATCAGGGCGCTCAGGATGCACAGCGCCGCCACGATCATGATGAAGAAGAGCAGGTAGAACATGACGTTCTTCTCCACCAGCAGCGCGTTCAGGAGATTCGCGTTCTCCTGCATCCAGGTCCTGATTCCATAATTGGGCCCGAGCTCAGCCGCCAGTTCCGCCCCAACCTCCGTTGCCTGGTAAGGGTCGCGCAACATTACCATCAGCCCGTGTACTTCGTTAGCTTTCAGATCGTACAGCTCTTGAGCGTCTGGCAGAGAGATCACGATGACCGACAGGTTGTATTCGTAGTAACCAACGTCGAAGATGCCGCGCACATCGTATTCAGGCAGCACGGGGGCGGGCGCTCCTTCCTTCTTGTTGCTCTCCCGCCATTTCTGCAGGACGCTGGGGCCTCCGATTTCGACGCGGTCGCCGACTTGCAGACTCATGTTATTCGCGAACTCGGTCCCGACGAGAAGCCCCCGGTCGCTGACATCGAATTTCCCTTCCTTGATGCTGTAGGGCAGCACGCTCATGTTGGTCTCGATTTGGGGGATGAGGCCGCGTATGAAGGGCGCGCCGACCTTCGACTGGCCGTTCGCGGGCTCGGTCTCAGCCAGCACGGGGCCCATGACAAAAGGCGCCACGGCTTTGACACTCCGATTGGCGGATACGATGCGCCCGACCGCCGCGTAATCCTTCATGGTCTCACCCCGCGGCAGGATCTTCAGATGGGTGTTGAAGCCGAGGATCTTGTCGCGCAGTTGCTGGTCGAAGCCGCTCATGACGCTGATGACGATGATGAGCACCGCGACTCCCAGCGTGACGCCCAGCACGGAAATCAAAGTGATGACCGAGACGAAGGTCCTTTTGGGTCGCAGGTACCGCAGCGCCAGCAGCAGTTCAAACGGCAACCGAGACATGCGCGCGAAGCTAAACGCGCCGGTGGGCCGTGTCAACGCATCGCGCGCGAATCGCACGGTGGAATTCACTTCCTTTGACATCGCCAGGGTCTCTCCCCACCCTCAAAGCCCACTGAGCAAACTTGTCTTCTCCAATTCCCTGGTCGGGGCTTGGCCGCGTCGCGCTTGCCTGGTCTTAGTGCTGATCTCCTTGTCCGCGCCGTGTTGGGGGGCCGAACCGGTCTCGCCGGCGGCACTCCCGGGGATGGCCGAGGACACGAATTCCCAGGACATCCTGCGCCGCTTCTTGCAGCTTCAGGAACAACTTCACGCCACCCAACTCGCCATCGAGCACAACCGCGCGCAAGCCGATGCCGCCGCGGCGCGGAATGCCAAGGCGCTGGGCGCCCAGTTGTCCGACATCGACCAAACCCTCGCCTCGCAATGCGCGCAGGAATTGGAGGCGATGCAAAGCTCCAACAATATGATCCTCTTTGTCGCGGGGGTATTTGCGGTGCTCGGCTTTCTGGCCATGCTGTCCACGGCCTATTTCCATTGGCGCACCATCAACCGCCTCGCGGAAATCACCGAGGCTTCGCCCATGGACCATGCGCTGAGCGCCAAGGCGTCGGTGGCGGCGTTTGGCACGGGTAACGCGCGACTGGTCAGCATGGGTTCGCCGGAGCAGTCCAGCCAGCGGTTGCTCGGCACGCTGGAGCGGCTCGAGAAACGCATTTACGAATTGGAGCACTCGGCGCATCCGCCGTTGCCTCGAAACTCTTCACTGAATCACGAGGACAAAGACCCGCCGCCTTCCTCGAACGGAGAGGCGGATCTGGCGGCGTCAGAGGCCGCCGGCGGGGCCCCGGAAGCCGCGCGCATCACAGTGCTGCTGGGCAAGAGGCAATCTCTGCTGAACCTCGACCAAGCCGAAGAGGCAGTGGCGTGCTTCGACCAGGTCTGGCCATCGATGCCAACCACGCGGAGGCGCAGGTCAAGAAGGGCGCGGCGCTGGAACGGCTGCGGAAGCTGGACGAAGCGATCGTGTGCTATGATCGAGCCATCGCGGCGGACGGTTCCCTGACCATAGCCTATCTTCACAAGGGCGGCCTGTTCAACCGCATGGAACATTTCAACGAAGCCCTGGAATGCTACGAGCAGGCCCTGCGCACGCAGGAATCCCGGCGCGGCTGAAGCCGGCTGTCGGAGGCGCCACCGGCACGGCTGCACAACCCTCGGCGCCTACCAAAGGAACGACTTCTGTTCGCCGAGCAGCCGGGTCCCCTCCCACAACGTCACGCGCCATGCAGTAACCCTGCCGAAGCTCTTATACTGCTCACCAACCAAGTCGAGTTCGGCCCAGTGACTGAACCGGCCGCGGGGCTCCGCCGGCTGTTCCAGCACCAGTTCTCTGGGGAAGTCACCGCGTGCGACGCCGCGCAATTCAACCCGCAATTTAACCGGGGCCCCAGCGTGGCCCTTGGCCTTCCATTGCACGTTGAACCGCATCCCTGAACATAGATTCGTATGATCGCGCAGGTTGGCCTGATAGGTGTCGCGCTCGTGAAGGCTGGGGGTGAGGGAATTGCGTCCTTTCAGGTCGAGAAACTGCGGCAGGACCTTGATGACCCGCCCCGTGACCGCCTGGGTCGGCCAAGCGGCCGCCAAGCTAACTGCCAGCAACCACCAAATGAACCACCGTCGCATGCATGACAGATTACTGCCCCAGGCGCCCGACTCAAGGGCGATTTCGTCGTCCGCGCAATAAGGCGCTGATACGGCTTGCAAACCGGCGGCCACCTGCTATTCTTTGCATTCCTTAATGTTCGAACAGGATTTGTATGGCGAGAATTTGTGAATTAACAGGCAAAGGCCCGATGAAGGGCAGCATCATCTGGCGCAGCGGCAAGTCGAAGAAGAGCGGCGGCATCGGCACGCATATTACGGCCATCACCAAGCGCCGGTTCTTCCCGAACCTCCAGCGCGTTAAGGCGGTCGTTGATGGCGAAGTGCGCTATATCCGCGTCACGGCCAACGCGATCAAGAAGGGATTGGTCGTCAAAGCGCCCAAGCGCACCTGGAAGAAGGAAGTTGCGGCGGCCAAGGCCTGACCCAGCCAAAAGAGACGTTTCGCGAAAGAGGATGGCGCTCGACGGAGCGCCATCCTTTTTTTATAGCGGATTGGCGCTTAACTCTTGGCCAGCAGCGCGGCGGGGTCGATCATCCGGGTCCAACGCTCCTGCTCGGAAACAGGGATCAAGCCCTTTTGCACCTTCAGCCAGGCCATCTCGCGCAAGGAACGCCAGCCTAGCTTGCGCGCCGCCTCGCGAAGCTCGCCGGTCCGCAGACCGGGCGCGATAAGGTCCGCAATGGCTTCATTCAGGAGGAAGAACTCATAGATGGCAACCCGGCCACGGTGCCCTTTCTGGTTGCATTCGACGCAGCCGCGGCCTTTCCAGGCCTTGACTTGCTCGACGGGGAGTGAAAGCGCAGCGGCCATTTCCTCGCGGGTCGAGTCCGTGATGGCTAGGTCTTCCTCGGCGCAGTGGCGACAAATGCGTCGGGCCAGCCGTTGCGAGATGCTGCAGACCAGCGAGGAGGCGATAAGGTAAGATTCGATCCGCATCTCCAGCAGGCGCGTGACGGCGCTGACGCTGTCGTTGGTGTGCAGGGTCGAGAAAACGAGGTGGCCGGTTTGGGCGGCGCGGACGGCAATCTCGGCAGTTTCATAGTCCCGAATCTCGCCAACCAGCACGACATCCGGGTCGTGGCGCAGCACCGAGCGGAGGCCAGTAGCGAACGTCAGGCCGATCTGCTCGCGGACCTGGATTTGCACGGTGCCTTCGAGCTGATATTCGATGGGGTCCTCGAAGGTGATGACCTTGCGGCCCTCATCGTTTGCCTGGGCCAGCGCGGTGTAAAGGGTGGTGGTCTTGCCGCTGCCGGTCGGGCCAGTCAGCAGGACTAATCCTTGCGGCAAGCGGGTTAACTGCGCCAAGACCGCCTCCTGGTTCGGCTCCATGCCGAGCTGGCCGAGGTCGAGGTAGAGGCTCTGCCGGCCGAGAATGCGCAGGCAAATCGCCTCCCCGTACTTGGTGGGCACGATCGAGACCCGCAGGTCGTATTCTTCGTCGCCCGTCTTCATGGCGATGCGGCCATCATGGGGCAGCCTCTTTTCGGCAATGTTCAGACCCGCCATGATCTTGAGCCGTGAAATAACCGCCGGGTGCAAGTGACGCATGTCCGCAGGCACCGGCACCGTTTCCAGAATCCCGTCCACGCGGTAGCGCAGTCGGATGGAATTGGTATAAGGTTCGAGATGGATGTCCGTTGCGTGGAGGCGGAGGGCTTCCTGCAGAATCTGGTCCACAAAAGCCGAAACGGTGGCTTCAATCGCCGAGTCGGTTTCTTTGCCCTGCACATCGAAGACGATTTCCTGGCTAATGTCCGCCCCGCCGCGATCCTCGCGCAATTTCTGGATCGTCTCCGCGCCCAGCCCATAGTTCTTCTTGATGACGGCGTGGATCGAGCTGGGCGTGGCGAGGACGATCTTGAAGCGTTTGCTCAACAGGAGGCGCAGGTTGCCCTGCTCCATTTGGCGCGGCGGCTCGCTGAAGGCAAGCGTGAGGCAGTCATCCTCGAGGCCCAGCGGCAGCAAATGGTAGTGGAAAATGAGCTTAATGGGCACCAGCTCCAGGGTTTCGCGTTTGAGGTCCAGCGCCACGGGATCGACGAATTGCAGATGGTTGGCGGCGGCCAAAGCGCGCCAGGTGTCTTCTTCAGACGCGAAATTCAGGTCCACAACCGCGCGATGTTGCGGCAGGTTTAGCCGGCGTTGGCGGCGTCGGACCTGCTCGAGCTGCTGCTCCGTGAGCTTGCCTTGCTCCAGCAAAAGGTCGCCAGCTTCTTTGCGGGCTGCGTCCTGGCTTTCGTTCATTGAATTGGAACGACGAGTTCCTGTTTCACGTTTAGGGGCAGAATATTGGTCTGCACGGCCAGGTTCGTCAATGTCAGCGCTTGCATCGTCGCGTCGGCGATAAAGAGGTTGGTGGCGATCCTGGCGCCGATGGGGGCCACCATGAACGCTTCGCCCAGTTTGAAGATTGTGTTCTTGGGGCCATCCCCGGTCTGGTAGAAGCCTTGGTAGGTCACTTCGATCTTGCGGGTGGTGGGCGGGGGCGGGGCCTGAGGAATGAAGTAACGGGTAACAAATGGATTAAGCAGGTTCGTGTCGGTGAGCGATTTAGGCCAGACCCCCGGCGAGAACAAGCGTTCCAGCCCGGCGACAGGCACAGGGCTGTGCGGCGGGCTGGTCAGACCCTCCGCGTCCCGAAGATCGGGGACCCTGCCGCCGAGATTAACCACCGCCAAGTATAGCAGGAGCCAAAAGCCGGCATGGACGCCGGCGGTGAACCAACGATTTCTTAAGGCTTTCTTAACAATCGGCGGCATGGTTCCTCACTCCCGCAAGACAAACCCGACGGCGCGCAGCCACACATGCACCTCGTCCGCTTTGTCCGGCGATTGCTTTTGAATGATAAGCCGGTCAATGAAAAGCGCGGGTTTGTCGGCCGGTGCATCGGGCAAACCCGCCGCCCGGATTTCGTCGGCGCGCAACGGGAGACACTTGACGAGCATGGCCACGCTGACCGCGGAGCCGGTGAATTCAACCTGCAAGGGGATTTCGGCCAGCCGCTCGGTGCCATTGGTGGGTGGGGCATTGGTGAGCACTGGCGGAACGTCCAGAGAGTGGATAGCGGAGATTTTGCACTGAAGCGCGGTCCGGAGCAGGCTCTCAGTGAGAGCGAGCGACGCCCAGAGCAGGGCGGGCTGCTTCACATCGGCAGTATGGTCGGGGAATCCGGCGAAGACGGCCGGTTCGACGGCTGCCTGCTGTTGTTTGGCGAGGTTGCTTAGCTCATCCAACTGCCGGCTGCGCTCATTCTCGTAATCAACGAGCTGAAAATCACCCTGCATCCTGGCGCGCACCGCCGGGCCGAGCTGAAGCCGGGCTGTACCCTGCTGTTTTGCGTTCTCCAGGATGAGCAAGGCCTGGCGGGTTTCGCTAAGCTGGTTGGTGATCGTCAGGAAATCAATGGCGCTAGTATTTGTCTGGTCCATCGAGGCCGAAAGGTTATGCCAGGCCTTTTGGAGGGGCCCGTCCAGGCTCTCAGCCCGGCGCGCCAGCGGCAGCATTACGAAAATGTAATAGGCTGCCAAGGCCACCCCGGCGAGTGGAATGAGGCCGCGCCGCTGCCATTCGCTAAAGGGAATCTTCACGGCGCTATTGGTGCGGGATTCTCCCCGCCTTCAGGCGGCGTCCAATACGGGCGCACCGCGCGTTTGGAACCCGATCGGGATGTACCACCGGGCAGCAGCTTCTTCAGCAGCAGTGCCTGCTGGAACTCCGTAACGGCAAAATCCAGCACCAGAACGAAGTCCCGGTCGGGAACAACAACCTTCGGGTCCGCCAGGTTCCGGCGCAAATCGTCGGACAGCAAATCCACTTTTGAGAACAGTCGCTGCTCCTTGAGTTGGTCCACCAATTGGCGGCGCACCCGGCGAGCGCCATCCGCGTCTTCCGGGATGCAAAGCTCGGCGATGAAGCCGGGCTTGGCCGGCGAAAGGTTGGTGGAGGTCGCCGAGGCAGCCGGGAATTCGGAAGAATTACCACGGGAACGGCTGGCAAGCGCCGCAAACACATTAGTCCGGGAGAGCTTGTTGGTCGAGGAGATCCCTGGCAACTGGTTGAAGTAGCTTTGCTGGTCGGCCAGGAGCACGTACCAGAAGCTACGATTACTGCGGGACTCTTGCAGGAGCGCGAGCGTCTTCAACGTATCGAGCGTATTCTGTTGGCCGGCGAACAGGGGGCGAAAACCTTCGTATTCGACAGCCAGCTCGGCGGTCAGCCCGTCGTTTGCCTCCACCGCCTCTTGGCCGGCTTGGACTTTGGCGAGCAAGGCCTGTTTGCGGTTGATCAGCGCCACTTTGTGCCAGGTGGCGAACGCAAAGATAAGCAGGCATAGCACCGCCAGCCCGAGACTGGCCAGTTCCAGTCGTTGGAGGTTCTGCCGCTTTCGCCAGGCAACACGGTAATCGTCGGGCAGCAACGAGACGGGTTGGGCGCTATAGCCGAGCGCCTGGAGTGCGGCGCCGAAAGCGACTTCGAAGTGCTTCGCAGGCAACACCGCATCGGGTTGGCTGCCCTTGGGCCAGGGCTTCAAATTCAATTCCGCCTGCGCCTTCAGGTAGTCGAGCAAACCCGGCTGATCAAACCCGCCGCCACTGGCGACCAGTTCAAAGGATGTGGCGTCGGGCGCCAGGCCAGGATTATGTTCGAACCACTCGTTCAATTGCCGCTTCAACTCCGCCACCCAGCCGTCCACCACGGCGGCGAACTCCGGAGACGCCTCTGGGCCGGCCAGAAGGTTGTGGGTGCGCTTCAAGGTCTCCGCCGTTTCCTCAGAACAACCTTGGAGCCGCGCCAGCGAGCGAGTGAAAAAGTCGCCCCCCATCTGGAAGCTGGTGGCGAAGGCGCCCTGGCCCGCCAGCAAGACAACCACCACGGTGGTCTGGGCGCCCAGGTGCGCCAGAATGGCGCGGGACGACAGTGGGCTGGTGGCGCGGTACGCGGCGATCAACGCGTTGGCCGTCGTGGTAACTTCGCACAGGTCTTCCTGCTCGACTCCCAGCCGCAAAATACGCTCCCGAATGTCGCCTTCCTGCGAGAGGGTCACCCAGAACTGCTGGCGATTCTTGGCCGCGGTCTCCGTGCGGACAAAGTCATAAACGACACGGCTTTCGCTGACTCCGCCCAGTTTGATGGTCTCGTCCTGGATCAACTTCTCGACTTCGCTCTCCGGCGCGAGCGGGAGGTCGATGACTTGTGAAATGGACAGGTGTTGCGGCAGGACCAAGGCCAGGGGGGGTCGGCCCCATTGGTCCAGGCTTGCTTGCAGGTGCGCCTTGGTCTCATCCGCCGAGACGAGGCCTTCGGCCTGCAAGTCAATCAACTCCTCCTTGACGATACGCAGGCGCCCGAAATCGCTTTCCGCCAGGAGCAGTTTAATGCAGCGGCTGCCGGCATCGAGTGCCAGCACCCGCCGCACCGGCGGCCGCATTCGGTCAAACTTCAACATGGTGAAAGGACGGCGACTGGAGGGGCGATTCCCAACTCATTTTACAATCGCAGGTGAATTGGTGGCGGAATTCTCGTCATCGTAAACGAGGAATTCGCCCGTGTCCTTTACGATCGTGGCCGTCACGAAAACCAACAAGTAGCGCGGTGTGTCCACGTCGGTGCGCCGCCGGAATAATGCGCCCAGAATAGGGATATCGCCTAGAACCGGCACCGACTCGACATAGGTGGACTTCTCCCGCTCCAGCACCCCGCCCATCACGACGGTTTCGCCGGACTTGACGACGACGCGGGTGTTGAGTTCCTGGGTGCGGTATTGCGGGAGACTGATGGTGAAGCTGGAATTCGAGACACCGACTGTGGAGGAGGGCTGCGTGAGCGTGGCGTAGGGCACCAGTTGGACGCTAGTATTCACTTTGGGGTTCAACGCCAACAGAATGCTCTTGCCGTCACCGCTGATGCTGGCCATCACGTTCAACGTGGCTCCAGCGGTGATCTTGGTGGGCTTGCCGCTGGGGACCCACGCCGAGGCGGTGTAGTATTGCCCCACCGTGGTCGCCACGGCATATTCCTCATAGTAGTACTGAACCTGGCCGTCACTGATGGTGGCGGGCCGGTTGTTGAGGACGGTCAGGCGCGGGGCGCTCAGGGTCTGGCTCTCACCGCTTTGCTCCAGAGCACTGATGGTGGCGCTCAAATCCGAGCCATGGATGATGTTGGTGAACACGTTTTGGATACCCAAGCCGACGGCTGGGACTAAACTCCCCGAAGGTGATATTGCTTGAGGGAAGTTCCCGCTGTTCAGCAGCCCTGCCCCCGATCCCCCTCCTGTGAAGTCCTGGGGCACGCCGGAACGGGTCGTGGTGCCGCTCTGCCACAGCACCCCCAATTGCATGAAGGCCGGTTTGGAGAGAGTGACAAACCGGGCCTCGATCAGCACCTGCTGAATTGCTCGGTCGAACTCCTTGATGATCTTTTCCATCACCTCGAGTTGCTCCGGCGTCCCCCGGGCGACGACGACGTTCCGCTCGTAATCAATGAAATACTTGGAGCCCAGGAAGAGGTTGGTGATGGCTCGCTCCAGCCCCGGCAAAGTCGGAGTCTCGTCGTTGACGAATTTATTGAATTTCTGGACTTCGGTGACGGTAACGGTCGGGCCGGTGGTCTGCTGTGTTTTGGTCGCGTCCGGAGCGCCGAATTCAGCCGGCAGCACGAAACCCTTGCGCAACCGGTAAAAGCGGGTTTCCTCCATCAGTTTCTTGGGGTCCTTCCCATCCACCACCCAGACCAGTTGGTCACCAACCTGGAATTGCAAATCATAATTGCGGCCGACATACCGAAGGAACTCGCCCAGCTTCACTTTGTCGAGGTTCACACTCAGCACCTGCTTCAGTGCCGGCAGCGATTTGTCGGCCACAATGTTCACTCCCGCCGTCTGGCTGAGGTTGATCAGCATGGTCTCGAGTGGCACGTTATCCAGGTGCATCGTCACGTTCGTCTCCAGCACCTTCACCATGTGGCCTTTTTCGCTCTCGAAGTCGAACAGCGGGCCATTCTCATGAACCAGCTTGCCGTAGCTATCAGGTATCCAGGGCGATTTCTCGATGTGATCTACCACGTCCCGAATATCCTTGCGCGCCGACAAACCCTTATCCTTGCCTTCGGCCAGCAGGCTCTTGATCGTGGGATCAAAGGTCGAGTTTTTCGCATCGATGTCTCGGATCTTGTTCTCCAGCGCCTGCTCGCGGCGCTGCTGGCCCGTCTGAACCACCCAATTGTACACCCGCTCCACCAAGGTGCTTTTTGGGGCCATTTCGCGTAAGGCGCTGGCCTTGGTCCGCGCCTCTTCCCATCGCCCCGCGCTGGCCAGGTCCATGATCTCCTTGATCTCCGGGTCGTAGTTCTTGCTGTACTTGACCGGTTCCGCGCTGGGGGGTTGGGGTTTGGAGTGTTGGCACGCGGTAAGCGAGACCAGCAGCAGCGTAACTGCCGCCGCTGCTTTCGACGCGCTCCGCGGCCTGATTCGTGAAAGCATGGGACCTTAAGGACGATCTACCCCGTCATTTAATTCATGGGCAGCAGCAAATAGCAAACACTTTTTCCGATTAACGCTCCTTCAATCGCCGCATGGTCGCGCGCTTGAGTTCGCGGTCCGCCTCCCGTTGTCTCAGGTCCTCGCGCTTGTCATACTCCGCTTTGCCTTTGCCCACCGCCAGCGCCACCTTGACTTTCCCGTTCTTCCAGTAGAACGACAGCGGCAACAGGGCATTGCCTTTGACCGCCGCCAGGCCGAAAAGTTTCCGAATCTCAGACCTGTGCAGCAGCAACTTCCGCGGGGCCTTGGGCTGATGGTTCTGCAGGTTCCCATGCGAATACTCGTCGATGTGGGCGTTGTGGAGATAGATCTCGCTGTTTTCCACTCGGGCAAAGGCGTCGCTGATCTGGCCCTTGCCCGCGCGCAAGGCTTTCACCTCGGTGCCGTGCAGCACGATGCCCGCCTCGAAGGTCTCGAGGATGTGGTAATCGCGCCGCGCTTTGGGATTGCTCAGAATGTCCGGCATAATTCGGGTTTAGTGAGCGCAACGAGCCAAAGCACGGCGCCGCCGAGCCAACTCATTTACCGACCTTAACCCCTCCCCCACGTCGCGCAACTGCGTCCCGTCTGTGCGCGCTAATGCTTCTTGCGCTTCTTCGCCACCGGCCGCACCAACTCCACCAGCTCAGGCATTTCAAACCCCATTTTGTCCTCGATGATTTCGAGCAGGGCGATGTCCGCCGCCCCCAGATTGCCCGTTTCCGCCACCAAGGGCCGACTTATCCTGCCGCCGCCCGAGGTGAGCTGGCGGACACGGCGTGAAATCAAGTTGACCAGAACGTTGGGGTTGCCAACCTTCTCCAGTGCTTTTTTTACAAATTCAGCGTTCAAAGCTTTGGTGTTTAGAATCGAGAGGGGTACAGTAACTGCTCGAGCCCCGAACGCAATATAAATATTCTGAATACTCTGAATGCGCTTGCGCCCGAAATCTGCTTTCCCTACAACAACCCCGCATGTCCGCCGCCATCAAGAACTTGGATTCACGTCCGCCAAGGCCGTTTTCCCTGCCGGACTTCCTGGCCACCCGGACCGCCGCCGTTAATGGGGCCCTGGACCGGTTCCTGCCCGCGGCGACGGCCAAGCCGGCTACTATCCACCGCGCCATGCGTTACTCGCTCTTCGCCGGCGGCAAACGCATCCGTCCCGCTCTGTGCCTGGCCGCCGCGGCGGCCTGCGGCGGGGACGAGACCGGCGCCCTTCCACTGGCCTGTGCGGTCGAGTGCGTCCATACCTATTCGCTGGTCCACGACGACCTCCCGGCGATGGACGACGACGATTACCGGCGCGGCAAGCTCACCAACCACAAGGTCTTCGGTGAGGGCATTGCGGTGCTCGCTGGCGACGCCTTGTTGACCCAGGCATTTGAGATCGCCGCTCGCTGCCGTGGCTGGCCCCGGTATTCGCACCAGACGATCATCCTGGAATTGGCCCGCGCCGCCGGCTCATTGCAGTTGATCGCCGGGCAGGTAGCGGATTTGGAGGGTGAAGGGAAACGCATCTCCGCCCAACAGCTCCGCTACATTCACGAGCGCAAGACTTCGGCCCTTCTCTGCTGCTCTGTCCGCCTCGGCGGAATGAGCGCCAATTGCACCCCCGCCCAACTCAAGGCGCTAACAGACTTCGGTTACAACGTGGGGCTGGCGTTCCAGGTGATCGACGACATCCTCGATGTGACCCAAACCAGCGAGCAGCTTGGCAAGACCGCCGGCAAAGACACCCAGGCGCAAAAGGCCACTTACCCGTCAATCCTGGGGCTGGAACGCTCCCGCAAAATCGCCGGGCGACTGACGCAACGCGCTTTTAATTCACTTCAGGGGTTTAAAGGAAAAGCCGTGGCGCTGGAAGCGTTGGCGGAGTTCCTTCTGCGCCGGGACCGCTAAGCTGGGTCGTCAAGACTGGTATCTCGTCAAGCCGCACTCCATGGACGAATTGAATGCTCTGGTTGGGCGGTTCAAGAAGTTCTGGCTGGAAGGCATCAGCAATCACGGTCGCAAGGTCGCGTGACCGCCACGCTGCTAACTCCTCCAACTCCCGCCTTGGAAGACCGCGGTGGCTGCCTTTTACTGGCTCGTGCGCTGCTTAATGAATGACTTAGCCTGTTCGAGGGTGGCCGCGAGATCCCGCTCCACCAAAAGCGTTTTGGTGAAGGACTCTCCTTTCCAGCGGCCCAGGATACGTACCTCCCCAGCAGCGCGGTCGAAAACGACCTTCACGACCGGCCTTCTATTCTGGGCCGGCCAATTCGCTTCCCAGGCATGCAAAGCCTCCGTGCCGGTGAAGGAATCAACAGGCGCCTTTTCCCATGTTTGGTGCAACAGCGAGGCCTCGTTCGTGTCAGAACCGCGAGTCGCCCCCGCTGTGTCCAACATCGCCACCTGGATCATGGGCGGTGCGGACTTGCTGAGAACAGGCAGGAGGAACAAGGCCACGACGGCCGTTGCGGCAGCCAAGCCCAGAATCCAGCGCCACTTCCACAACGTCCCCAAGGCGTCTTCCTCTGGCGCTTGCGGTCGCCCGAGCGTCTCCCGGACTTTGGTTTGCAGCCGCCCCCGCGCGTAAGCGGGCAGTTCGGGCGCCGTTGCCTCAGTTGCGTTGATTAGGGGGAGTACCTCGCGGGCAAGACGCACCTCGGCTTGCAGCCGCTCAAATTCGGCCTTCAAGTCCGGTTGCCAGACGACAAGGGCGTCCAACTCGGCGCGCTCAGCCTCAGTCGCCTGCCGCGCGATGACCTTCATGGCCAAATCAAAGAAGTGGTCGTCATTCATGGTTGCTCATTGGATTCATCGCAAGAACGCGTTGGCATCTTTCAACTTTCGCCGCGCCGGCCCCATATCCGGCGCAACGTCTCCAGTCCGCGTTTGAGATAGACCCCCACACTGCCGATGGGTATGCCGCGCTTCCGGGCGATTCCCTCGTAGCTCAACCCATCGAGGAAGAAGTCCGTCAAAACCGCGCCTTGGGGTGGCTTGAGTTCCGAGAGGGTCCTGGACAGGCATTCTGCGGCCTCCTTTTGCTCAAGAGCGGCCAGAGGCGAATCGGCTGTCGGGTCCGGGCAATCCGCCATGTTCACCTCCTGGACAGCTTCCAGGCTCTCGGTTTTGCCTTGGCCGCGCTTCTTGGCGAACCGCTCACGCAGCAGGCTCACCGCCCGGTGATGGGCGATGCCCGCAACAAGGGGCTTAGGCTCCTCGACCGATTTCAACCCCCTCACCTGCTCGACCAGCGCTTCCAACGATTCGATGGCCACGTCCTCGACTTCCGCCGGAAGATAAGGCTGGTGCGTGACTTGCGCCGCCCCGAACGCCGCGGGCCAGAGCCAGGGAAAAACCATGTCCCACGCCGCCGCATCGCCGTGCTGGAGTGCATGGAGGTTGGGCGCGCTCATTTGTCCCGCCAAGCGGCTGATGTTGGAACGCTCTCAGCGACCCGCCAATAAAAGAGCCCATCGGCATGGACGCGGGCCACCGTGCCCATTCGCTTGGCTCGCGTACTACGCAGCAAGAGCCGTTGCGCGGCGGGCAGGTTTTCGTCCAGCACCAACATTGAACCCCTTGAATGGCTCGTGTTTGACAACCACATCCGCGATGGCAATGGCTTCGCCAATGGCCTCCTCGGAGACCCTGCCATCCCACTCCCGCACGATTTCCTGCCATGTCAGGCCTCGATCGAGCTGTTCCAGGACAATCCACACCATGATGCGTGTTCCCTTGAACGTAGGCTGGCCGCCGCAAATCTTCGAATCGGCAACAATATGGCGCCCCAGTTCGATTCGCCGGCGGGTTGCACTTGCCTTCGCTTTCATGTCGATGCACCACACTATGCGCCCGCCCAAAGCGCAGTTGTCTCTGCTCCACTCCAACGAATAAAAGAACCCTTTCTTTTGGGCAGCCTTCACGCTCACCGGCCAGTGGAACTGAAGGTCATGGTGCTCGCCAGGGCGACGATTCCGCAGTTGCCCGAGCCTCTTATTTCTGCAAGTGTTATTGCATGAGTGTTGCCGAATTGCCCATCCCGATTGACCGCGAGCAGATTGCGCGCTTCTGCCGGGAACGCGGCATCCGCAAGTTGAGCCTGTTCGGTTCGGTGCTGCGCCACGATTTCGATCCGCAACGCAGCGACGTGGACGTGCTGGCGGAATTTGAGCCGGGTGTGCTCAAGCAGGTCGGCTTTCGATATTTCGGTTATGGCCAGGAACTCGCGGCCATCATCGGGCGCAAGGTGGATTTCTGCTCGCGCCTGCACCCGCTGATTCTGGGCCGCGTCAAGGAAGAGTTGCTTCCGGTGTATGAGCGCGCATGACGCAGATTTGACGCTGCGGCAGATCGTTGAGGTTTGCGACAAGGCCATCGAGTTGCGAAACTCCATGACGTGGGCGGAATTTCGCGGTGACTGGCGCAAGCAAATGCTGGCCGAACGGTTGGTGGAAGTCCTGGGTGAAGCCGTGAAACGCTTGCCCGGCGATTTGCGCAACCGGCATCCGCAACTGCCTTGGGACAAGATTGCCGGCACGCGGGATTATATCGCCCACGGTTACGACAGCGTGGACTACGACGTGATTTGGGGCGTGCTCGATATCGAGGCGGGCAAGTTGAAAGAATCCGTGCTGGCGCTTCTGGCGCAGGAATTTCCCGATTCGCCCGCGCAGGGGTAATACTCCGGCACATTCGATTTTCCATGAGTCCAAGGGTGACCCGACTCCAGAGGAGATTCAGGAAGGTCGCCGCAGTCCTCTCCACCCCCAGTCCCCGCGAGTTCTACCTCTGGCTACGCACGGACTCTTCCTCTCGGACCAGGAATTCCGGCGGACGAATTCCCTGCCTTTCGGGTGGCCGGGAGAATGAGGCCAGACGGAACGCGTGCCCTACGTACAGAACGATTGGGAGAAACCACTGGTCCGCTGCGGCATCGCCTTGGCGGGCGCAAACTATGCCCCAAAATCCGCATTCCCCGTTCCGCACTCCGCACTTGTAGACGGGCTGCTGACCGGCTTGGAGGCGGCGCTGTTGAACTTGCAGGGGACGGAGTTGGTCATCCTGAGCGCCTGCGACAGCGGGACGGGCGAGGTGAAGATTGGCGAGGGCGTGATGTCGTTGCGGCGGCCCTTCCGTATTGCCGGCGCGCAGACGGTGCTGGCGAGCCATTGGAAAGTGAGCGATAAGGCCACCAGCCAGTTGATGACGGAATTCATCCGGCGCTGGCGCTCCGGCGAGCCCCGCGCGGAAGCCTGGCGGGCAGCACAATTGTCTCTGCTCCACTCGAAGGAATTCACCAACCCCTACTTCTGGGCAGCCTTCACGCTCACCGGCCAGTGGAATTGAGCCGGAAGGACGAAGTCGGGGCCGGAGCGCCCCCGTCTCGGGCGCAGTGTTCCGCGTCTGAAATGACGCAACCGAAGGAAGGAGCCGGGAGGGCGCGAAGCCGGGTGGGAAGCCTGCTGCCTGGTGACGACCTGTAATCCGGTATTGCGTATGGCAGCAGACGGTATTACCTTTGGCCGATGCCAACAATGACGCTCAAGCTGCCAGAAACGCTGCGGCGCGGCGTGGAGGAGGAAGCCCGCCGCCGGGGCGTGCCCAAGTCCGTCCTGGTCCGGGAGTGCATGGAAGCGATGCTGCGCCGCAAGCAACGGCGAAAGCTGCCTACCTGTCTGGACCTGGTTGGCGACTTGGTCGGCTCGCAACCGGGTCCGCGCGATGCCTCAGTGAACCGCCGTTACCTCGAGGAAGCCGTTCTGGCTGAGCATGGCCGCGCCCGAAAAAACTCTCGTTGATACTGGTCCCATCGTGGCCCTCCTCGTGGCCGAGGACGCGCACAGCGCCTGGGCACGCCGCGTCTGGGGCGAACTGGAGCCGCCGCTCTTGACCTGCGAGGCGGTGCTCTCGGAAGCGCAGTTCCTCATCGCGCGGTTCGGCGGCAATCCGCGCGCGGTCCTTGAGTTCGTTGAGCGGGAAGCGATCAACGCCGCCTTCGGCATGCAAAACGAGGTCAAACGGTTGCTGGAACTCCAGCAGGCATACCGGAGCCTGCCCATGTCGCTGGCCGATGCCTGCCTGGTCTGCATGGCCGAGCAATTCCCGCGCTGCCGAGTAGTGACGACCGATTCGCATTTCCGCATCTACCGCCGGCATGGGCGACAATTGATTCCGGTCATAATGCCGGAGGAGGAATGAAGAAGGCACTGACCACGAAATACACCAAATACACGAAAGGGAGTCCTTACCAAAGGACGATTGGGAGAATCCGTTGCTGCGGTGCGGCATCGCGCTAGCGGAGGCAAATCACGCGGGCCAAATCACGAATGCGGTGGCGGAGGATGGGCTGCTGACCGGCTTGGAGGCGTCGCTGTTAAATTTGCAGGGGACGGAGTTGGTCATCCTGAGCGCCTGCGACAGCGGGACCGGCGAGGTGAAGATTGGCGAGGGGGTGATGTCGTTGCGGCGGCCCTTCCGCATCGCCGGCGCGCAGACCGTGCTGGCGAGCCATTGGAAAGTGAGCGACAAGGCCACCAGCCAGTTGATGACGGAATTCATCCGGCGCTGGCGCTCCGGCGAGCCTCGAGCGAAAGCCTGGCGGGAAGCGCAGTTGTCTCTGCTCCACTCCAACGAATTCCAAGACCCTTACTTTTGGGCCGCTTTCACCCTGACCGGCCAGCGGCGGTGATTCCGGGAGTTGGGCATGTTTCGGACAAAGGCCGCGCAGGCCACACAAAGGCACACCAAAGCCACGCTGGGGCGAAGGCAGAAGGAAGAAGGAAGAATGCAGAAACGCGGGGCAAAGCCACCCAAAGCCACATCAATGCGACATCAAAGCTACCCTAAAGCCGCACCAAAGCCACCCCGAGGCGAAGGTTGAAGGCAGAATGAAGAATGCAGAATGGCCGGGCAAAGCCGCCCAAATCCCGGTACATGGGAGGCACGTGGGAGGTACAAGCCAAGTGCTTGGGAGGAGATTGGGAGGTGCAAGCCAGGTGCATGCGAGGTACATGGGAGGTACATGCGTGGTACAAGCCACCCTAAAGCCGAGAACAAGGCGGGCAGCCCTGAAATCCGAAGGTCGAAAACCGAAACCCGAAAGAAGGCCGAAACTCGAAAGCCGAGAATCGCTAGATCCGATGGGCGGCTAATCGGTTGCAGGGATCCGCGGGTTCGGGCTTCGGACTTCGGATTTCTTTCGGCCTTCGACCTTCGGAGTTCGGATTTAGCCCGGGGCCAGTCAGGGGCAGCGAGTTCTTGGAAGCCGGCCACGCCAAGCCTTTTTCCATTCGACAACCGGCCTTGGCCATTCCAAGTTCTCTGCATGGTTGCCGTCAATTCCACCATGCTGCCGCTGGGCACCATAGCGCCGGACTTCCGGCTCCCGGACCCCAGTGGGAAGGTTGTTGCGCTGGCCGACTTCAAGAGCGCGCCGGCGCTGCTGGTCATCTTCATGTGTAATCACTGCCCGTACGTGAAGCATGTCCGCGACGGGTTGGCTAAGCTGGCGCGCTATTATCGCCCGCGCGGCGTGGCGGTGGTCGGGATCAACTCAAATGACGTGGCCAATTATCCGGGCGACAGCCCGGCGAAGATGGCGGAGGAGGCGGCTGCCGCCGGTTACATCTTCCCCTATCTCTATGACGAGACTCAAGCGGTGGCCAAGGCATATAAGGCCGCTTGCACGCCGGACCTTTACCTGTTCGATAAAGACCAGCGGCTGGTTTATCGCGGCCAACTGGATGACAGCCGGCCCGGGAACGGAGTGCCGGTCACCGGCAAGAACTTGCGGGCGGCGCTGGATGCGGTCCTAGGCGGCAAGCCTGTCTCGCCAAGTCAGAAGCCCAGCATCGGCTGCAACATCAAATGGAAGCCAGGCAACGAACCGGAATACTGGTGAAGGCAGAAGGCAGAATGAAGAATGCAGAAAAAGACTTGGCGGCGCGTACGAAGAGTTTTGCCAGGCGAATCATCCGGCTGTATGTCGCGCTGCCACGCGAACCTGTGGCGCAAGTGCTGGGCAAGCAGGCCCTGCGAGCCGGGACCTCCATAGGCGCCAATTACCGGGAAGCAGATCGCGCCCGGAGCAAGGCGGAATTTATCTCGAAGGTCGGCGATTGTCTAAAGGAAGCGGACGAGACATTGTATTGGCTGGAACTCCTCTCTGACGAACAGATCGTAGCCACCAGCCGGCTGGCTCCTCTTATCCAGGAGGCGAATGAGCTAGTCTCGATCCTAGTCACCATTTCCAAGCGTGCTAGAGGAGAGTGAATGGAGCGCCCTCCCCCTTTCTGCATTCTGCATTCTTCCTTCTGCATTACCTTATGATGCTCGGCCTTGAGATTGGGGGGACCAAGCTGCAGCTCGTGCTGGGCGATGAGGCGGGCAAGATTTGCGAGCGGCGCAAGCTGCCAGTTGATGCGGCCAGGGGCGCGGCAGGTATTCGGCAACAGATTGAGGGGGCGCTTCCTGAGCTGTTGCGGGGTCGCCGACCCCTGCGGGCCGGCGTCGGATTCGGCGGGCCGGTGGATTGGAAGACGGGCCGGATCTGCCGTTCACACCAGATTGAGGGCTGGTCGGAATTTGACCTGGGCGGCTGGCTTCGACAAGTGGCTGGCACCCCGGTAGTGGTGGATAACGATGCGAACGTAGCGGCTCTGGGGGAAGCGATTCACGGGGCCGGCGTGGGTTTTAACCCGGTCTTTTACGTCACGCTCGGCAGCGGCGTCGGTGGCGGACTGGTGGTGGACAGCAGGATTTATCATGGCGCGAAGCCCGGAGAGGCGGAGATCGGCCACGTGCGGCTGGACCGGCACGGGACGATTGTCGAATCGCGCTGCTCCGGGTGGGCGGTGGACGCCCGAATCCGCGAACTGAGGATCAGAGAGCCGGAGGGCGTGCTGGCTCGGCTGACCGGCCAGACGGTTGGCGGGGAAGCGAAGCATCTGGCCGCGGCTTGGCGGCAGGGGGATGCGGCCGCCAGGCGGCTTTTGCAGGAGACAGCGGAGGATTTGGCGTTTGGGCTCTCCCATGTTGTGCATTTGTTTCATCCGGAAACTATAGTCCTGGGCGGGGGCCTGTCGGGCGTCGGCGAGCCACTGCGCGCGTCCGTCGAGAGCGCCCTGCCGCCCTTTATGATGGAGGCCTTCGCCCCCGGGCCGAGAATCGCTTTGGCGGGGCTGGGCGAAGATGCGGTGCCTGTGGGCGCGCTGGAATTGGCGCGGCTGTCCGGGTAGTAGCATAAGCCTCCGGCTTGTGGCTGTGCCGGCGACCCTCCGGGTTGTCGGTCAGATGTCACTTCGTGACGCGACAAGCCCGAGGCTTGTTCGGACGACTGCAAGCCGGAGGCTCACTCTACTCTTATTCTACTCACTGCGGCGGTTGCGATTTGGCCTGACAAGTCCTCCCTGGCAGCCGATTATCGGCGGCATGAACCAGTGGATTACCGACTATATCAAGGCCCAGCAGGCAGCGCATGATTCCATCCCGGTCGCGGCGGTGGCGCAGCTTATCGAGAAGCTGCGGGTGGCGCTGAAGGAAGACCGGCAGATATTTGTGTTCGGCAATGGCGGCAGCGCGGCCAACGCGTCCCATTTCGCGACCGACCTCGGCAAGCTGGCGTCAGATAAGGTGGGTAAGCGCTTCCGTGTGCTCTCGCTCAACGATAACGTGGGCTGGCTGACAGCGTTAGCCAATGACTACGCTTACGCGGACGTCTTCGTCGGCCAATTGCAGAACTATGGTAAGGCGGGCGATCTCGTGCTGGCGCTCAGCGTCAGCGGCAATTCGCCGAACTGCGTGAAGGCGCTCGAATGGGCGAAGAAGAGCGGGCTGCGTACGGTCGCGCTGGTCGGTGCAAAGCGCGGGCGCATGGCCGAAATTGCCGAACAGGCGATTGTCATCAACGACACGCACTATGGACGTGTTGAGGATGCGCAGATGGGAATCTGCCACATGGCGTGTTACGCGTTTGTGGAGAAGCCCGCGCTGGGCAGGTAAGAGCGGAGAGTCAGGAGACTGTGGCTATTTGGGCAACTTCAGGTCCACAGTCTCACACAGTACATGGAAGAGCAATTTCTGCCCTTCCTGAATGCGCGCTGTCGAGGCGCCGGGGACTATCAGGTCCACCGTCGCCACGCCCTTGGTGAAGCCGCCGTCGCGTCCCAGGAAACAGACGCTCTTCAGCTTCTTCCGGTTAGCTTCTTCGAGCGCACGCAGCACGTTGCGTGACTTGCCGCTGGAGGTGAATGCGATCAAGAGGTCGCCCCGCTCGCCCAGACCCCAGATCTGGCGCGCGAAGATTTCGTCGGCGTGGTAGTCGTTGCACACCGCGGTGAGGTATTCACCGTTAGCGGTGAGAGAGATGGCGGGATAGGGCCGACGCTCGTCACGATAGCGGCAGAGGAACTCGGTGGCCAGGTGTGTGGCGTCGGAGGCGCTGCCTCCATTTCCGCATACCAGCAACTTGTGGCCGGAGGTGAGGCACTGGAGGACCACCTTCGAGGCCCGTTTCAGCGGTTGTTCCAGGGCACTCAAGGCGCGAGTGGCGGAGATCGATTCCTCAATAGCGCGTTGTAGCAGCGTCATACGGAAAGGATACGCGTGGAGCCCAAGGCTTGAACAGTGAAAATGCGGGAGGCGATCGGGATTTTAGGCTGGCGCTGTCATAAATCCCCAGCGCAATCTGGGAATATTATGAAGACCAAGAGCCAGCCAACCGTGACCATGAACCGCCGGGACTTCCTGCAATCCACAGCCGCCGCCACGGCTGCCTTCAGCCTTCTGGGTGCCGCTCCTTGCGTCGCCCGCGGACGCGTCCTCGGCGCCAACGACACCATCGGCGTTGGCTTCATCGGCGTTGGCGGACGCGGGTCGAGTCACATCGCGACGGTGCAGCGCCTCATTCAAGCGGGGGCAAACGCAAAGATCGTGGCCGTCTGTGACGCCTACCGATACCGGTTGAACGAAGCTGCCAAGCCCATCGGTGCGAAAGCTTACATGAAGCACAAGGAGTTGCTGGCGGACCCGAGCGTCGATGTCGTCTGCGTCGCCACGCCGGACCGGCTCCATGTTCCTCAGGCACTGGACGCCATCCGCGCCGGCAAAGACGTTTACTGCGAGAAGCCGATGGGCCACTGGTCACAGTTCGACCTCTCCAGGCAATTCTATGAGGAAACCATCAAACTCAAGCGCGTGGTGCAGATCGGCAACCAGGGCAACTCAAGCCCCGCGTGGCAGAAGGTGCGCGAGTTGGTCCAGCAGGGCGCGATTGGCCGCGTGCAGCTCGTCACCGTGGGATTCTACCGGCGCGGCGATTGGGGCGAACGCATGCCCATCCTCGATCCGGAGGCCAAGCCCGGCCCGGACCTAGACTGGCAGGCTTTCCTGGGCGACGCGCCGAAAGTGCCCTTCACGGTGGACCGGTTCTTTAGTTGGCGCAAATACCTCGACTACGCGGGCGGGCCCTGCACCGACCTGTTCCCGCACGTGTTCACGCCTTTCGTCAGCGCCATTGGCCTCAAGTTCCCATCGCGCGCCGTTGCGTCCGGCGGCATCTTCAAATATACGACCTATGACCGGGAAGTGCCCGACACCTTCAACATGTGCCTCGATTACCCCGAGAAGCTCTCGATTGTGCTCCCCTGCACGCTGGCCAACGATTATCCGCCCGAGGCGGCCATTCGCGGCGACGAGGGCACGCTCACGCTGCAAAATCCCGGCGAATGGAACGCTGGGTTCGACAGCATCACCATTGTACCGCCTAAGGGCGAGCCGCGCGTTTACCCGGCCGGCAAGTTGGACCCGACCCCCCTGCACTGGCAGAACTTCCTCAGTTGCGTCCGGACCCGGGAAAAGCCGGTCAGTGACGTGGAGTTTGGCCTGCACGTGCAAGCCGCCCTGAACATGGCGATGCTCAGCTTGCTCAAAGAGAAGGTCGCCAAGTTCGACTTCGCGAAGACTGAGATCCTGATCTAACTTCCGGCAGGCATGTTAGCCGCCGACCACATCCGCAAGAAGCTCGGCACGCTTCCGCACAAGCCGGGCATCTACCTGATGCGTGACCGCTTCGGGACGGTGATCTACGTCGGCAAGGCGCGGGATTTGCGCAAGCGGGTCAGCCACTATTTCCAGCCGTCCCGGCGCCTGGGCTGGGACCTGAAGTTCAAGGCGCTGACCGATGCCATTCACGATTTCGACTTCCACGTCGTGCGGAGCGAGCCGGAGGCGTTGTTGCTCGAAGGCAAGCTCATCAAGGAATTCCACCCCCGCTACAACATCAGCTTCCGCGACGACAAGCAGTTCCTGATGCTGAAGGTCAACCTGAACGACCCGATCCCGCGGTTCACGCTCACGCGCCTTAAGCAGGACGATGGCGCCCGGTATTTCGGGCCATTCCCGAATTCGAGCGCGCTGCGCAGCACGCTGGCCCTGGTGCGACGCCAGTATCATTTGCGCGGCTGCCGACCGCTGACGCCGACTGAGCGCGATTACAAGCATTGCCTCTACGCGCATCTGAAGTATTGCACCGCCCCGTGCATCGGCAACGTGGGGCGCGAGGAGTATCTGCAGCAGGTGACCGCCGCGTGTGACTTTCTGGCCGGCCAATGCGCCGAGATGCAAGCGCAACTCGGCGAGGAGATGAAGAAGGCTGCAGCAGCCCAGGATTACGAGCATGCGGCCCAGTTGCGCGACCTGCTGGCGGACCTGAAGCACACGACCAAAAAGCTGAGCCGGTTTGAACGCATGCCCTACAGCCTACCGCTCGCCATTGACCCGGAGAGGGACCTGGTTGAACTCGCGAAGGCGCTCGGCCTCCCCGCGCCGCCGCAGCGAATCGAAGGGTTCGACATCTCCAACATCAGTGGCACATTCAAGGTGGCATCGCTAGTCAGCTTCCGTAATGGCCGGCCCGACCGGGCCAATTACCGGCGGTTTAAGATCAAGACGGTCGAGGGGCAGGATGATTTTGCCTCCGTGGCCGAGGTCGTGCGGCGGCGCTACACCCGGGTGCTGAATGAGTCCAAAGTCCAAAGTCTGAAGTCTCAAGTCCCGGAACAGGTGACGAGTGGCGAGCAGCATGAGGCGCAAAATCCTGCTTCCTCGTCGCTCGTTTCACATTCCGCAATCCGCAATCCGCAATCCGCATTTCCCGACCTCATCCTCATCGACGGCGGCAAAGGCCAGCTTGGCGCGGCGTGCGTGGAGTTGGAGAAGCTGGGGTTGAGCCACATCCCGACGATCGGCCTGGCCAAGGAATTCGAGGAGATCTACCGGCCGGGCGAGAAGGAGCCGCTCCGCCTGTCGCACGAGAGCGGCGCGCTGAAGCTCTTGCAGCGGGTGCGCGATGAGTCTCACCGGCTGGCGAATACCTACAACGCCAAGCTGCGCTTGCAGCGGATCTCGGAAAGCCTCCTCGATGAGTTCCCCAACATCGGCGAGCGGCGCAAGGCTGCCTTGCTCAAGAAGTTCGGCTCGGTCCAGCGCATGCGATTGGCGAGCGTCGAGAAGATTGCCGAAGTGTCGGGTTTCGGCGGCAAAGCCGCGGCCGAGCTCAAGGCATTCCTCGAGGCACGGCAGGACAAGCCTGAACCCAGAGACCCGAAACCCGAAGGCCAAACCCTCCCCGACCGATCCCTCGCGTGACCGGGCCAAAATAAGTTCGTGCCAATCCGCGATATCCGTGTCTTTATACTGTTCCGATGAACATTCAAGTGGCAGTTCTGTGCGACGCGGCGACCGACGACAACGGCAAGCTGAACCTGTTGGGAGCCTTCGACACGATCTACACGCAGCAGCTCCCGGCCATCCACCCCCAATGTTCCATTGCGTTGCGGGTGACCTTCTTCAACGGCGACGAGGGCAAGCACAACCTGCAGCTTAACTTCGTGGATGCGGACGGGCGCTCCATCGCGAAGTTCCCGCCCCTCCCCGTCGAAGTGGCGCTGCCCGAAGACATGCACTTCGGCACGCGCAACTTCATCGTGAACCTGCAACAATTGAAGTTCGATAACCCGGGCCTTTACTCGATCGACCTCTCTCTCGACGGCCAGCCCCAGGCCAGCATTCCACTGCTCGTGCGCCATAATCCGCCGGCACCGCCCGCCTGAGTATTGGGAGGGGAGATTGCGTATTGGCTGGCATATGCAGCCTCCATCTTGCGGAGACTTGGGTGGCTCAACGGTATTCTTCCCACTCCGGCTCGTTGGCAAAGATCCAGCGGTAGTAGTCTTTCTCCACGAGATTGCCGGCGGCATCTTCGTCCACGATCACGGTGGAGCGGGCGTGCAGTTGCAGCGCGCTAGCGGAGATCATGCTGGTGATGGGGCCCTCGACCGCCCGGGAGATGACATTGGCCTTGCTCGCGCCGGTGGCGAGCAGGATGCAGCGGCGGCATTCGAGGATAGTGCCGACCCCCATAGTAATGGCGCGACGCGGCATGTTCTCTTCGCCGCCAAAGGTGGACGCGTTCTGCTTGAGGGTGGTGGGCGTAAGCGCCTTGACGCGGGTGCGGGACCGGAGCGCGGAAAGCGGCTCATTGAAGCCGATGTGCCCCGCCTTGCCGATCCCCAAGAGCTGCAAGTCGATGCCGCCAAACCGCTTGATGGCGCTCTCGTAGCGGCGGCACTCCTCGTCCAGGTCAGCCGCCAGGCCATTGGGCAGGTAAGTGTTCCGCGGGTCCACGTTCACGTGCCGGAACAGGTGGTGATTCATATAATGCCGGTAGGAATTCGGGTCCGACGGGAACAGCCCGACATACTCGTCCAGGTTGAACGTCCGGCAGAGCGAAAAATCCAGCTTCTCAGTCTGGTGCAGCCGCACGAGGTGGCGATACACGCATTCCATCGTCTGGCCCGTCGCCAAACCCAGAACGAGATGCGGGTTGCTCCGGAGTTCCCGGGCCACGATCCTCGCCACCAGTGCCGCCGCCGCTTCCTGATTCGGTTGTATAATGACTTCCATCGTCACCAGTCTGGCAGGAACCATGGCAGAAAGACACCCTGAAATAGGCGTCCAAATGCCGTTGGAATGCCAAATGCCGAACCGAATCACGCCCCAGCAGAAGCCCCGGTGCCTCTCCTGGCAGGCTGTTCAAAAACACGCCCGGTGAGGTCACCGGGCCTACAAGCATCACGAATTAATTGGAATCCTGCAGGCCGCGTGCCCTCACGCGGCGTTCCGAGGTCTATTCAACAGCCTGCCAGATGCCGGACAACACCCCCCATCAGTAGAGGACCAATAGAGGACCAATAGAGAACCAATCGAGGACCAATCCAGGGCATCGGTAGTGTATCGCGCCAGAATCCCTAGGTTTCAGAACATGTTGTCCTCAGGTCAAGCGTCGCGGCGTGAGGCTCTGTTTGGCCATCTGCCATCTGCGATTGGCTATTGGCGATTGGCGATTGGGTCTGAGGGCGCCTCGCCAGTAACTGACTGCACCCAAGCCATCCCCTCGTGAGCTTCCCAGCCTCTCCTTGCCAGAAGTCCCCTTCGCCCGCCAATGGAATGATCGGAGACCGCAGAGCCGGCGCCGGCCGCCCCGTGATGATGCGCCTGTCCTTGCCGATGTGCGGCGCCCAGGGCAGCGGTTCCAGAAGCCTGAATGCTGCTGCGCTCTCCAGGCTCTCGATTCAACTTGAGGAGCTCCCACCCCCTCGCAACTCCATTCGGTCGCTGGCTCCTTCGGCGAACCAGCCTGCGGCAAACAGGAGCCTTGGTTATCATCACAATAGGCTATATCTCTTATTTCACTCTGGCCGTCGTAACGATTCTTATTGACAATTCAGCGGCTCACGCCAGAATCGCCCGCGTACTGGAGCCGGGCATTGTGGTCGGCCTTACAGTCAGCATGGCTCCAAGATGCTGGGCAAATGTGAATACGGTCGCGTGGATGCAAGTGTTTTCAGTCGGCAAGCGGTTCCCAACCACCTGCACTCGTTCGCCTTGTCCACTGGCCAAGCTGCCCAAGCCCGCTGCGAACTTAACGTCTCCGTAAACCATCCCATGAGAACCATCTATTCAAGTGCTCTGATCTGTTGCTTGCTCCTCAGTCTGACCTCCCGGGCGCAGGACACCGAGACAGCTATTCCCATCTCGGGCAGCGCCGCGCCATTTACCTTCTCCGCCGCCGAGGGCGTCCCTCTGGGCGTTGCCACCAACGCCGATGGCGTCGTGCCCCCCACGATCACCTTGCTGCCGGACGAGTCAATCGAAGGCCTGGAAGCCGCGTCAGCCGCTGAGCAGGGTTTAGTGGTTGGCGTTGCGGCGCTACCCGGCGTCTCCGTCCAGGCCGAGTCCACCAACAGCAGCGAGGTAGTGCTGCTGTCGGTCTCTCAATCCTCGCCGGACGCCGTCGCCGCCGCCACTCGGCTCGCGCTGAGACTCTCACCCGGCGGCAACTTAATCCAGCCCCTCTACAGCATCGGGTCCTGCATTCGGCCAGGCGCCGGCCTCGTAGGATGGTGGCGTGCCGAAACCAATTCCAACGACAGTGCGGGGACCAATAATGCCACGACCACAAATGGCATCTCCTACGTCGCTGGAGAAGTGGGCCAAGCCTTCAGTTTCAACGGCGGCCAATCGGTCAAAGTGCCTTATGCCTCGGGACTTATGAGCACCGGCTTTACCATCGAGGTGTGGGTCAAGCCCCAGCAGCTCAGTTCCCAAGCCTTTTGCGTGGGTCAGGCGTATGGTAGGCAGTTGGTGCTCCTGCCGGGCAGCGGCGGAAACGTCAATGCCGTGATGTACCTCTCAACCACCAACGGGAGCTTCGTCGGCACCACCAACGTATCCATCCCGGTCGGCCAATACACCCACCTCGCCGCCACTTACGACGAGGCATACCTCAAGCTCTATACCAATGGTGTGCTCGCCCGTAGCTCGGCCTACTCGGCGCCCTTGGGTGATTCGTTCTGCGCGTGGGGATTCGGGGGTCTGATCTCCACCTGCGGCTTCTCCGGCCAATACCTTCCCTACGGCAGCCAGATTGACGAGGTCAGCCTTTACAACCGCGCTTTGCTGGCCGGTGAAATCAACGCCATCTACCTGGCCGGCGCCGCTGGCAAATGCACCACCCTGCAGTCCTGTACCTGTACGCCGACCAACGCCGTCGCCTCCTGGCCCGGCGAAGGCGACGCCTCCGACATGTTCAATAATTATCCGGGCACACTGCAGAACGGGGTCGGCTTCGACCAGGGCGTCGTGGCCCGGGCCTTTACCCTCAACCCGACCAACCAGCAGGCGGTGGAGATGCCGTCCTTGTCTTGGCTCCTCACCTCCCCCTTCTCGATCGAGGCCTGGATCAAGCCCCTTTCCCAGCTTGGCGGCTCGCCCCACCAGGCCTTCATTCTGGGCCAGAGCTACGGCAGCCAACTCGTCGTCACCAACGGCCTCCTGGGCCTGCGCGTCGGTTTCGTTCTGGCCAGCAGCCGCACCTTATTTCACGAGTTGGTGAGCAGCGGCGACATTCCCCTCGAGGAATGGAGCCATCTGGTCGCGGTGTATGACGGCACGGCGATGAGCCTCTACGTCAACGGCGCGCTCGATCAGCAGGCCGCCGCCAACATCACTCCGTGGGATTCCGGTTGTCCCTTCCATCTCGGCGGCGTTTACGACTCGTCCGGGACTTGCGCCTACACCGGCCAATTCTTCAATGGCCTCATCGACGAAGCCACCGTTTACAGTCAGGCGCTCTCCGCCAGCGATGTCCAGGCCCTCTACAATGCCGGCGAGGCCGGCAAGTGCTACAGCCTCGGCTATTGGCTCGAGTATTATTTCGGCCCCAATTGCTGGAACGAACCCTACGCGACCGCGGCGGCCGACGCTGACGGAGACGGCACCAACAACTTTCAGGAGTTTTTGAACCACACCGACCCGAACAAGATCCAGTTCTCCCTCTCGTTCACCAACCTATATGTCACGAACACGGCGGTTCCGGCGCAATTGAGCATCATTGGCGGGGTGCCCTTCTACATGGAGGTGCTGGTAAATAGCACCAATATCTCCAGCACCAACTGGCAGGCTTTCACCGGAACAAACCTTAACGTGAATCTTGGGACCACCGATGGATTTTACGAGGTCCGCGCCGGTCTGAAGGGTCTGCCCGTTGATGCGCAACAGACTTGGGAATGGGTGCGGTTGAAACTGGACCGCACGCCGCCCCAACTGCTGATCACCGGCCCGACCAACAGCACAGTCACGGTTCCGCTGCTGCAATTGACCGGCTACAGCCCGGAAGCGTTGAGCAGCCTCACGTACGCCATCAGCAACGCCGCCGGAATCGCCACTGGCCTGCAGGCGGTAATTACCGGCCAAGTTTACAACACCAACACTGCGGAGTTCACCACCAATTATTTCCAGTGCTACGACGTGTCGTTGACGAATGGCTTAAATGTCATTACGCTTCAGGCGACAGACTTGGCCGGCAACATGACGACGCTAGCCACCAATATCGTCTGCTCGCCCACCACCAACCCGCCGGCGGTGGCTTTGATCTGGCCGCAAGCTGGGATGCAAATCTGTGGCGGGAGTATTAGCATCCAGGGTCGAGTGAACGATCCCACTGCCGCCGCTTCCGTGGCGGTGGCGGATGGGAGCGGCAACACCAATTACTTCACTGGCTTGGTGGGCCGTGACGGAATCTTCTGGATAGAAAACGTGGCGTTAAACACCGGCACAAGTTCTCTGGCTCTCACCCTGAGCAATCCGGCGGGCAGCACCACCACGAATTTTACCTTGATTCAGAGCACCATCGGCTTGTCGGTCGATGCCGTGCAGCCGGGAGATACAACCGTGGGCGGCACCATCGGCACCAGTGGTTACACGATCTGGGTCAATGGCGTTCAGGCTTCGCAGGATAGTGGAAGATGGACCGCCCAGATTGCGCCGGTAGGCGTTAACGGTGGTTTGGTGGCAGTGACGGCATGTCCCGGCTCCGGGCCAAGCCTCAACACTCAGGCGACGGTGGAGGCGCCGCAGGGCGTGTTTGTTTCCGCGTATCACCATAACCAGCAGACGGATGTCTTCATTCGGGAGAGCGGGGGCGTTGTTCCCCAGCACTACTCTGACACCTTGG
>Ga0182014_10000963_pt1 | contig 39253 bp, 39 predicted proteins | sample 612S2DmetaG_FD_120489 | JGI IMG/M metagenome (GOLD analysis project Ga0182014, IMG submission 120489) | Permafrost microbial communities from Stordalen Mire, Sweden - 612S2D metaG | ecosystem: Environmental > Terrestrial > Soil > Wetlands > Permafrost | place: Sweden: Stordalen | collected... | reverse complement strand
GCGTTTAACAGGTTGGGCCACGGCTACGCGAAAGCCACAGTGCGCCACAGAGCGCGAATAGGAGAGTGCCCATCCAGCAGCGGTAAAGTATTAAGGGCTCAGCTGAGCGACATAGGAGAACCGGTTCATCGCTGATTGGTTTCGGTCTGGGGTCGCCTCCATATCTATATTGTCAATATTGATAATGTTGCGAACGCTTATACTCATCCCAAATGAATATGGCATTGAGTGAAAAGAGAAATGGCAATGGAATCAGCAATGACCGAAGAGGAAGTCGGTCGGGTCCACGGAAGCAGCGGCGCCGTCGATTTCGGCAGGATAGAGTTCCTCGAGATCATCAACGTGGAGAAGCCGAGAATAATATACAGGAGCCAGGGAAAGCACTTCTTCTTCCTCGCAGGTCTTGCGGTCCGCACCTCGGAGTGCACGGATTCGGACTTCGAGTCCAGCCACGTGCTTCTTCCGTGGCTCTCCGAATCCGCTAACTAGAGGTCTGCCCTAGGGCTTCTCAAGACGCCCTGAGCAGATGGCCTTCAGCGGAGGCCGGCATCGAGCCCTCCGTGTTCATGTTTATCACTACCTCCGCGATGTCCGCCGCGTACTCCGCCGTCCGTCGGATGTCCTCCACGATCAGAGGTAGAACCTGGTCCGACTCGCTCTCCTTCGTCTTCTCGATAAGGTTGAGGAGGTCCTCCTGCAGGACTTCAGCCTCCTTGGCCTGTTCCACCACGTTGTCGGCCGACTCGTAGTCTCCCTTCGAAAGGGCGAGCCCCGCTTTCTCGAATAGCCCGACGCTGAACTCGCTCATCTTGAGGACCTTCTCGAGGATGGCCTGGCTCACCTGGCCGTCGATGTGCAGCACTCCCTCCGCTATCTTGTTGGCGTGGTCGGCGACACGCTCCACGCTCTTGACTATGAGCCTGTAGTCGAGGCAGTCCCTCCTGTTCTTCAGCTCTATCTCCCGCAGGATGAAGTCGCTCTGGACCGCCATGTTGAGCTGGCGGATTGCGTACAGGCTGAACCTGTCGACCTCGTCGTCCGACTTTGTCACCGCGCTCGCTGTGTCCATGTCCAGTTTGACCAGCGCGCGTATCGAGTCCCGGTGCATCGACTCGGCTATCAGGAACATCCGCTTCAGGACGTTCTTGACGCTTAGCTCAGGATAGCTCAGGAGGACCTGGAGGGTAATACCTTCCCTCGAGTCCGCGATAATCTCTGTCCCGATGAGGTGCCGGCGGGAGGCCTCCTTGACCGCGTCCCTCTGGGCCGAGGTGAGAAGCCCCTCTTTGGCCTTCACGTGGATGGTGCTATAGCCAAGGAGGTATATCGAGATCAGGCGCCTGACAATCGAGTCGGTCTTGTTCTTGGGAAGGACCTCCAAGATGGCCTCGGCTTTGGCCGTCGTGATCCTCCCTAGACGTGGGGTGATGATGAGTGACGAGTCTCCCTGCCTCTCCACCGCGACGGATTGCCCCCTTCCCAGTCCCATCTCATCCACCCACTTCTTGGGCAGCGCGAGCATGTACGAGGACTTCCCGGAGAACTGAATCTTTCTAACTTCACTTTTTTCATGCTCTTTGGACACGACCAAAACACCTAGAAAATAGATGCCCATATGGTAGAAGACTTCAATATAATTCCCTTGCGCTTTTCACATATAGAGTAAAAACTGCCCCAAAACTACGAAAAACATGGCATCTTTCTCTGAAAGATATCACAAAAGAAACGGTATGAGTGGAGCGGTCACGGGAATAGTGGTCGTCGTCCTGATAATAGTAGCCGCATTGGCAGGCTATTTCGCGGCGTCCTCGACTATCTCGGCCTCCACAACGACCTCAACCTCGTTAGTCACAACAACACTCCCCGCAGTCACTAGCACTCAAACTGAGGTGATCAACGGCACAGTCACCAAGACCCTGACATCCACCACAACCAGCGTCTCGACCACCATCTCGACTACTACTAGCACCCCGTCCGTAACCGAGATCCTGACAGGCGCAGGGTCGACCTTCATCTACCCGGTCCTCTCGGCGATGATCGCTCAGTACCAACAGGGAACCCCCTCAGTCCAGATCAACTACCAGAGCATCGGCAGCGGCGGAGGCATCTCGGCCCTCGAAGGCAAGACGGTAGACTTCGCGGCCTCTGACGCTCCTCTGCAGGCGGCCGACATCGCAAAGGCCCCCAGCGCGCTCACCATCCCGGCAACCATCGGAGCGGTCACGGTCGCGTACAACCTCCCCGGCATCAAGAGCAACCTCCACCTCACTGGCAGCGTCGTGGCGGACATCTTCCTCGGCAAGGTCACGATGTGGAACGACCCTGAGATCACAGCCCTCAACTCCAACGTAACGCTCCCGGCCAAGAGCATCCTCGTGGTGCACAGGTCCGACAGCTCGGGAACCACCTTCACCTTCACAGGCTATCTCAGCATAGTCAGCCCCGCCTGGAACTCCACCGTTGGCCAAGCAAAGAGCGTCGCATGGCCTGTCGGCCTGGGCTCTAACGGAAACGCCGGAGTCGCAGGAGTCGTGCAGGGCACCTCGTACACAATCGGGTACGTCGAGCTCGCCTATGCTCTCCAGAACTCAATGACCGTCGCAGCCATCCAGAACGCCGCAGGGACGTGGAAGCTACCGACTCTATCATCCACCGCCGCAGCTGTCCAAGGAGTCTCTGGCCTGCCCGCAGGCAACGGCGTCTGGTCTAGCATCAACCTCCTCAACGAGCCAGGAACAAACTCCTACCCGATAGTCACCTTCAGCTACATCATCGTCTACCAGGACCTCAGCGTCGTGAACGGGCAGTCTCTGGCCAAGGCAACAGCACTCGTCAACTTCCTATGGTGGGAAGTCGGCAACACAGCCCAGACCCTTGCAGGAAGCCTCTCGTACGTCCCTCTGCCCGCGAACGTCGTAGCACTGGACGAAGCGACAATCAAGACAATCACTTTCAACGGCCAAGCAATCTCGATCACGGCAACGCAGTAGTGGTGTCAGTGGAAACTACACCACCTCCCCTCTTAATTTTTTATTCAGTCCCGAAGTGGAACTCCATTTGACATGAACCTTAGATTGACGGCGGACAATCTCTTCAAGGTCATCACGGGCGTTGTCGCGGCAGCGGCGCTGTTCATACTGCTTCTCACAGGAACGACCCTCCTCAACGGCGCGCTACCTGTAATCGAAAAGTTCGGCCTCTACTTCTTCTTCGGGACAAAGTGGAACCCCGTACCTGGTAGGTACATCTTCGGCGCCCTCCCCTATCTCGAGGGAACCCTCGTAACATCGGCGATAGCACTGGTGGTGGGGGTTCCCGTCAGTCTCGGAATTGCGATCTTTGTCGTGGAGATGGCCCCTCGCAGTGTGAGGGTACCCGTATCTTACATGGTTGAGCTTCTTGCCGCGGTCCCGAGCGTAATCTACGGTCTTTGGGGGCTGTTCGTCTTTCGATTCTGGGTCGTCGACTACATCGAGAACCCGCTCCACAACTACCTGGGGTGGATTCCGGTCTTCAGCGGGACGCCCTTCGGACTCGACGTCCTGACGGCGGGGCTCATCCTCTCGATAATGATCATACCCACGGTCTCCTCGATATCGAGAGAGGTTATCTCCGCCGTTCCAAACTCAGTCAGGGAAGGCGCCTACAGCATCGGGGCAACCAAGTGGGAGGTCATCAGGAACTGGGTCATCACCTACGGGCGCTCCGGCATATTCGGGGCGATAATCCTCGGCTTGGGGAGGGCGGTAGGAGAGACCATGGCGGTAACGATGGTCATCGGAAACACCGTAGGGCCGGCGGCGATTCCGTCCTCGCTCTTCAAGGGGAGCCAGACGATGGCCTCCCTCATCGCAAACGGGTTCCTCGAAGCGAGTCCAGGCACTCTGGAGATATCGGCCTACATCGGGGTCGGGCTCATCCTCCTGTTCCTCGGTCTCGCGATAAACATCTTCGCAGCAGTGCTCGTGACGAGAGTCCTCAAGGTCAAGGGAGGCGCGGTGGAGTAGGAATGTCCAGCTACGCCTTCCGGAAGTTCAAGAACAGGCTGTTCTTCTGCCTGGGCATCGTCGCCGTAGTTGTCGCCTTGGTCCCTCTCGGGAGCATCATCATCGAAGTCGTGGTCAAAGGCGCACCCGAGCTGAGCATCGGCTTCCTCACAGAGGCGCCGGGCGTAGTAGGCCAGAGCGCGGGAGGAATAGGGCCTGCGATCCAGGGAAGCCTGATTCTGATAGGCCTCACCAGCGCCATCGGAATCCCAATCGGCATACTCTCAGGGATATACCTCGCGGAGTTTGGGAACAATATCTACGGGACGCTTATGAGGATGTTCAGCGACGTCCTCACGGAATTCCCCTCGATCGTGGTCGGGGTGACGATCTTTCTGGCCTTCGTCCTGTATGTGGGGCACTTCTCCCCGCTGGCGGGGGCCTTCGCGCTCTCCTTCATTCTGATTCCAATAGTCTCCAGGACCACCGAGGAGTCGATGAAGCTCGTCCCCAATTCGATTCGGGAAGCATCTCTGGCCCTTGGGGTCCGGAGATGGAGGACGACAATCAGCGTGGTCCTGACGGCGGCCAAGGCGGGGCTCATCACCGGTGCGCTGCTGGCCGTCGCGAGGATCGCAGGAGAGACCGCGCCCCTGATCATGACGGTGCTCGGGAACTCGTACTTCTTCCAAGGGTTCAACGAACCCATCGACGCGCTCCCCCTCCGAATCTGGCGCGACGCACTTCAACCGTACCCGGCTTTCATAGCGCAGGGGTGGGGCGCTGCCTTGGTCCTAATTTTAATAGTACTGACCATAAACGTAGGTGTAAGAATTGCAAGCCGCGGCAGGCGCGGCTTCCGGTGATTCAATAGTGAGTACCACAATGGAGTCTGAAAAACGACCCGATAGAATGCAGAAGGGGGACGACCGAAGCGTGACCTTCCAGAGCGGCAGCGAGAAGGTCAGGACCGTCGGCCTGAACGCCTGGTTCGGCACCAAGCAGGCCCTCAAGGGCATAACCGCGTCGTTCCAGGCCAACATGGTGACCGCCATAATCGGCCCCTCGGGATGCGGCAAGTCCACCTTCGTGAGGTGCTTGAACAGGATGCACGAACTTACGCCGAATTCAAGAGTCACAGGGGACGTCCTGCTCGACGCGGAGAACATCTACGCGCCCAAGGTCGACCCGGTCCTTATTCGGCGACGCGTCGGCATGGTCTTCCAGAAACCCAACCCGTTCCCGACCATGACCATCTACGACAATGTCGCAGCGGGCCTGAAGCTAACCGGGATGAAGAAGGGGAAGAATCTGGACGAGGTAGTAGAGCGGTGCCTCCGCCAGGTCAGTCTCTGGGATGAAGTGAAGGACGACCTCAAGAAGCCTGGGACCAGCATATCCGGCGGCCAGCAGCAGCGCCTCTGCATCGCACGCGCGATCGCGATGGAGCCGGAAGTGATCCTAATGGACGAACCGTGTTCGGCGCTCGACCCGATAGCTACGGCCAAGATCGAGCAGCTCATGGTCCAACTGCAGGAGAAATACACGGTGATTGTGGTGACGCACAACATGCAACAGGCAGCGAGGGTCGCCGACTCGACAGCCTTCTTCTATCTTGGAGAGCTGATAGAGTACGGTCCGACCACGCAGATCTTCGAGAATCCCAAGGAACAGCTGACCGAGCAGTACATCACGGGGAAGATGGGCTAGGTGAACTGAGAAATGCGCCTAATGGAAATCGGTCTGGACAAGTTGACCAAGCTGGTCCTCGAGATGGCCACGCTCTCGGAAGCCACTGTCAACAAGGCGATCGAAGCCTACTCCAGCGGCATAAACGTCCGGGACGAGGTGTACGCTAGGTCCGAGCAGCTGGAGCTCCTGCAGGACGACGTCAACGACCTGGCGACGGAGATGATTGCCCGCTACCAGCCCGTCGCCACCGACCTCCGCTTCATCACCACGGCGATGGAGATAAGCTACGGGTACTCGAGGCTCGGACGCTACGCCTACGACATCACCGACGTCCTCTCGCTGTTCGAAGACCTGACCTACTGTGACAAGAGCCAGGTCGTGCTGGCGGGAAAGACCGTAGCCGATATGATACGCATCAGCATAAAGTCATTTGCGGAGCGCGATATCCTTCAAGCCGGACGGCTCAAGGCCATGGACAACATAGTCGACGACATATACCGCGGCTACCTCAAGACTCTGACGAAGGGAGGCGCCGAAGATATGCGGTGCTATGTCTCCGGGACCTTGGTGCTCAGGTATCTGGAGCGGATCGCCGATCATGCCGAGGATGTCGGAGAAGCCGTCGTCTACACCGTTACTGGGAAGCGGGTATCGAAGAAATAGTCCCTACGGCGTCCGACAACGCTCCTCGAGCGCACTGGGTCCGAAGTCCCGTGGTTCCGCATGACGCCACTGGTCAGCGAGGATCCGGACTCAAGGCTGATGGATCGAGGTGCGTCAAAGAGTCTCGTTCCACCGAATCTTGCAAGCCCCTAGGGCAACCGGGGATGATTGAGCTTTGGCGGTTCGACGAACAATTCCGTTGCTGGTTGAAGGAAAGTGAAGCGGCGTGGGACCGATTTGAACGGTCGACCAACAGGTTTCTATGGTTTTGCAGCCCTAACAGCCTGCTGCTCTACCATGTCTCCCAATTGCGCGCTGGTCGCAATTACTGAGCTACCACGCCAAGCTTCAGCGGCGCTCTCCAGAGTATGTGTATATGAAATTACCTGTGATTGAATCCCGCTCTGGCGAACCTCTCAGAGCTTCCTGCGTTCGACGCCGGGCGGGAGCGCCAGTTATGCGGGGCAACCAATGCTTATAACACGTTACCACTGGCGCGTGATTAGATGTCCGCGCTGCGACTCAGCGTATGGTTCAAGGAGGTCCGGGCGCCATTTCTGCTCCTTCCGACGATATTCGTGCCTCTTGGCGTGGCCGTCGCTTGGGTCCACGGCAGCTTCGACCTCTCCACTGCAATCCTGACGTTCGTCGCAGCGGTCTGCATGCACGCCAGTGTGAACGTCCTGAACGACTACTTTGACTTCAGGAGCGGTCTGGACCTCGCGACGACGCCCACACCCTTCAGCGGCGGCAGCAGGGTTCTCCCGGAGCGGGAGCTGACACCGAGGAGCGTGCTCCTCGCCGGCATCGCCTTCCTCGGCGTAGGCCTCGCGATAGGCGTCTACTTCCTGTTCCAGTTCGCCTTCAGTCCCGTGCTCCTTGCGATAATCGCCATCTCGTCGGTTGCTATAGTGGCCTATACCACGGTGCTCTCTCGCTGGGGGGTAGGCGAGCTCGTGGCCGGCCTGAACTTCGGACCGCTCCTTATCCTGGGGACTTACTTCCTCCAGACAGGGAGCTTGGCCGTCGAGCCCTTCGTTCTCGGGACGACGCTCGGCATCATGGTAGCGGGGATCCTCTACATCAACGAGTTCCCCGACACGTTCGCCGACATGGAGGTCGGAAGGCGGCATCTTGTCGTGAGGTGGGGCAAGGCAAAGGCCGCGGCCCGCTTCCGGGTCCTCGTCCTCGGCGCTTACGTCGTGCTTGTGGCCGGCGTGGTCACTGGTTTCGTTACGCCCGTGGCGCTGATCTCCCTCCTCGCCCTCCCCAAGGCGTGGGCCGCGACGAGGGTCCTGAGCCGCGAGCACGATAAGGTGATGGAGCTGATACCCGGCATGGCCAACATGGTGATGGCCACGCTCTGGACCGGCCTGCTCCTACTGGCCGGGTATGTAATAATGGGACTCTTCTTCTAGGCGCCCTTCCAGATGTTCTTGAGCGACTCCCTCACGGATAAGGCGAACGACCAGTTATTTGTAACGCGCGATTAGGGCGATGGCTCCCACAATCACGAGCAGTCCCCCGCCCAAATAGAATACCGGGACAATCTGGGGAACGATGCTGGCGCTGCTCGCTCCCTGGTAGGTGAAGTAAGTCAGTACGAGGCCCAGTACCAGCACGAGGATGCCGACTAGCCTTGTGATCATGCTCACCCTCGATCCCGGAGCGTCCAGAGTCATGTCGCTGGTTCCGCGCGCCTTGGGCAACTAAATAAGCTGTTTGATGCTCCCAGGGGGCTCCTCAGAAGCCCGTCCAGTCCCCGGACGCGAATCATTTAACTGCCGTTTTGAGGAGGGGAACCGCATATGCCGACCAACGACGAAGAGATACTGGCGGAGCTTCGCGAGATAAAGAAACTACTGACCCCGGCCCCCGCGGCGGCTGCACCCAAGGGCCTCGTGAACGAGTTCAAGGCCTTCCTTGACAAATATGGGGTCCTCGGCTTGGCCGTCGCGTTCATCCTCGGCATCTACCTGGGGAACCTGGTCAAGGCGCTCGTGACCGATTTGATTCTCCCCATACTCGGGTACGCGCTTCCCAACATCAAAGACATCAACACGGTCATGGCGGGCCCCTTCGGCGTAGGCGATTTCGCGAACAACCTGCTGACCTTCATCATCGTCGCCCTGGTGATCTTCCTCATCGTGAAGCTCTCTACGAAGGCGAAGCTGAAGTAGTCAAACCTCGGTAAGACGAAGCGCCAGGCCGGCGAGTTTATTCGCCGGCGGCTATGCTCTGAGTACCGGCGGCCCCCAAGACGAGGGTAGAATCCCTCTCTTGGGGTCGTCTAGACCTCACTGAAACTGTCATGATTATAATCTAATTCTTATAGAACCCCTGTGGCGAGACGCTAGAAAGGAGCTAATCAGGTAACTTGGTAACATTTTCGGAGATTTCGCCATCGGAGTTGCCCTCGTCGTATGGGAGAGAGATGTTAACCAGCGAAATTGCATCCAAAGCAGAGGGGATTGCAAGGGCTCTAGTTCGGAGAGATTGCATTGAACGGTGCAGGACTATGGAAGATACGATGTCGCATCTGAACCAGCGGTACTGCGGCATTTCTGGAGGTGAGTGAACAGATGGTGACTTTCTCCGAGATTAGTCCGTCTGAATTCTTTCTACCGTAATCGCGATCTCGCTGGCTTCACCAACCCTGCCAGGGCGCTCTACATGGCGGTCAGAGAGCTCGTCGAGAACTCGCTCGACGCCACCGAGCTCGCTGGCATCCTCCCTGATATCTACGTGCGCATAGTGGCCGACGACCCCTCGGCAGAGAACGCGAACCAGGAGCCGAAGGCGTACCGGGTTACGGTCGCTGACAACGGGCCCGGAGTCGACCCTCACCATGTCCCGAGGGCGTTCGGGAAGGTCTTCTACGGTTCCAAGTACGTCCTGCGGCAGTCGAGAGGCATGTTCGGCATGGGCGGTACGATGGCAATACTCTACGGACAGATCACGACCAACAAGCCAGTGAAGGTTACGACTTCCACGGACGGGAAGAGCAGGCACATCTTCGAGATGCTCATCGATATCTCCGAGAACAAGCCCATCATCCTCCGAAAGGACACCGAGGACGGCGCGGAGAAGACCGGGACGCGCGTCGACGTCACACTCGAGGGTGACTTCACCCGAGCGGCGCAGAAGATCAACGAGTACTTCAAGCAGACGGCGCTCGTCGGCAGCTACGCGAACCTCACCTTCGTCGACCCGATAGGCAGGATCACGACCTACGAAAGGGCAACCGACTCGATGCCTCCTGCTCCCAAGGAGACGCTTCCTCATCCCTACGGTGTGGACGTCGAGGCGTTCAAGCGGATGATCAAGCTTACCGACGAGAAGACCATGGAGAAGTTCATGGGCAACAAGCACTTCCACCGCGTCGGAGAGACCAACGCGAGGAAGTTCCTCAACTTCGCAGGCATCGAGACCAGGATCTCGCCCGAGAAGCTCTCGAACGAGCAGATCGTCAGGATCGTCGACGCCCTCCAGCGGTATCCCGAGTTCCTCCCTCCGGACGCGTCCTGCCTGTCGCCGGTGGGTGAGGCGATACTCCAGACCGGGATAATGAAGGAGCTCCAGCCCGAGTTCTCCACTGTCGTAGTGAGGCCTCCTTCCTCCTACTCTGGCTTCCCCTTCCTTGTCGAGGTCGGGTTGGTCTACGGGGGGAAGCTCCTCGAGCCGGGACGGAAGCTCTTCAGGTTCGCTAACCGCATCCCGCTTCTCTACGACGAAGGCAACGACGTCTCGTTCAAGGTGCTGAACGAAGAGATTGACTGGAGGCGCTACCACGTCCCCGAGGACGCCCCCATCGGTATCATCACTCACATCTGCTCTACGAAGATCCCCTACAAGACAGTGGGCAAGGAGTACATCGCAGACCGGCCCGAGATCGAGTCCGAGATCCGGAACGCCGTCAGGGAGTCCCTGAGGCGGCTCAGCCTCTTCCTCTCGAAGAAGGGTAGCATGGCCGCGGTGCAGAGGAAGATGAGCATCTACGGGCGGTACCTCCCCCTCATAGCGCAGTTCTCCACGGAATTGGCAGGACAGAAGAAGGAGCCGAGATACCACCAGCTGCTCAAGGAGGAGGAGGCAGAGGCGGAGGAGATCAAGGAGGAGATGGCCGAGAGGTCAGGCGCCCCTGACGCCGCCACGAATGGTGAAAAGATAATTGAGCAAACCTCGATCGAAGACTACCGCTGAAGCGAGGAAGGACAAGGTCGAGAAGGCCCTGAAGGGCCTCGGCCAGAACGTCTACGAGGAGCTCGACAACGGGCGGTTCCCGAGCGTGACCTTCGCGAGCAGGTCGGTCAGGAACATCGTCTACGACAAGAAGTTGCAGCAGTTCATCCTCGGATCGAGCACGGTCAAGAGGTCGGCAGGGAACATCAAGCACATCAGGCCATTCACGCAGCTCCTCTGGCTGGCGTTCTTCACCAGGAAGCTGGTCTCGGAGAAGAGGACTTCGACCCTGAGAGACGTCTACTACTCAGCCCAGGCATTCAATGTGGAGTTCATGGACCAGGCCGAGTCAGACGAGCTCATCACCGACCTCGAGGTGCTCCTGGAGTCAGCGAGGGAGGAGTTCAATGTCTACCCGGAGGAGAGGTCAGCCATCTTCGGCAACCTCACCGTGGAGTACACAGTGAGAGGCTACGAGGGAAAACGGCTCGACCTCTCGTCGCACCCGGACGGGATGATGATCGGTCCGGCCCTGACGACGGCCGAGTTCAGGGACACCGACGCCGAGATGGTGCTCGCCATAGAGAAGGGCGGCCTCTTCACGAGATTCATCGAAGAGAAGGTCCACGAGAAGTACAAGGCCATCCTCATCAACACCGCCGGGCAGCCCCCGCGCTCGACCCGCTACCTCCTGAGGAGGCTCCACGAAGAGCTCAAGCTCCCGATCGGAATCCTGTGCGACGCCGACCCGTGGGGCGCCCACATCGCAATGGTGATCAAGAGCGGCTCGGCCGCAGCGGCCCACCTCAGGGACCTCACGACCCCATCAGCGGTCTGGCTGGGAGTCTGGGCTTCGGACATTGTGAAGTACAAGCTGCCTTCGGACCCACTCACCGAGATAGACATCAAGAGGCTCTACGAGCTCAAGGCGGACCCGCGTTACAAGGACAAGATGTGGCACGAGGAGCTCGACACCTTCCTCAAGATCAAGAAGAAGAGCGAGCAGGAGGCGTTCTCCCGCTACGGCCTCAGCTACATCGTCGATACGTATCTTCCCGACAAGCTGCAGCTGCTCAAGAGCTACTGAGGCTCGGCCTCAGGAGACTGGTCCTCCCAAAGGAGGACGCGGTCCATCTTCCTCTTCGTCCTCGCCCGTTGGAGCATGTTGTAGACCGAGCGGTGCCTGCTCCCGGAAGCGAGCATCGTGATGGCCTCCATGGCCAGCTTCGCCTCCGTGATTTCCCCGATTATCGAGACCGTTCGGCCATAGACGGAGACGTAGCACTTCGTCAGCTCCTCGATCACCCGCCTGGACTTGCCGTCCAGCCCGATGATCCTCCCCCTGATCCGTTCTAGGCTGTTGTCGCTCTTCCCGGCGAAGTCCCTGAGGTCCAGGACCTCGAGCGTCGTCTCCGGATCCAGCAGCTTGAGCGCCCTCTGCGGCGAGAACCCCCTCCCCACGGCCTCCACCACGTTCATCGCCCTGAAGGGGTCGCCTTCCTCGACCGACGCGCTCCTCACCGTTATCTCCCCGCTCTGGCTGTCGATCTCCAGCGAGATGTGACACGCCTCTTCGAGGTGCTTCTTGGTCTCGCCCTTCTTGCCGATGACGGCCGCGACCCTGTCAAGCGGCACTCTGACGGATTGCTCGAAACTCATGGTATTATCGACTCCACTATCTCCTCGGGGGCCCTCTCATAAATTCCCCGTCTCTTGAAGAACCTCACAAGGTTGGTCACGTCCCTCAGGAGCAGCTCCCTGGACTCGGGATGCGTCGTCAGGACCGCAGACCCCATGTCGAAGAGGACGCGGTAGTCCTCGAGCTTGAAGATGTTGAACTCGGAGAGGTCCGCGTGCACAAGGCCGGCCTTCCTATAGAGCGTCTTCACCATCTTCATCGTCCACCTGTAGTCTGCCTCGTCGACCTGCACCTCGGCGTAGATCGGTGCGTGGCCGGGAGGGACCCCTATGTACTCGGTAATCAGGACGTTCTCGTTGAAGGCAAACGGCTTCGGGACGCGTATCCCGGCCGCCTCGGCCAGCTGGAGGTTCTTGTACTCCTTCTGGACCCAGAGGTTGACGATGTCCCGAGTCGAGCTCGGGATCCTAGCGAACCTCCTGTCGCCGGCGATGTACCTCAGCCTCTTCTTGAACTCGGCCGAGGCGGTGAGGTAGATCTTCACTGCCCGTGGTGACCCGTCGCCAGCGACGCCCCAGTAGACTCGCGCCTCTTTGCCCGTGTTGACTACGCCGTTGAGGTATTCTAGCTGTCCGTTGCTCAAGAGGCGATTGATCGCCCAGAGAGTCGCCCGGTCGAACACCTCCTCGATGACCTTCCGCTCGTTCGAGTCCTTGGTGAGGTGCCGGCTCTCACGCTCGAACCTCAGGAGCCTCTCTCTGAGCTGTTCCTCTTTCAAGCTGGACCGTCGAGAGGGGAGCGCCGCTTAAGGCTTGTGCATCACGGTCCGCCTTGGCGAAAAACAGAAAATTTATTAGTATACAACGTTGTGTTGTATACTGTCCGATTACCATGGGTTGCGCTGTTAATTACCTGAACGTTTCTCTGGGTGGGCTGAATGATAGATGAGACCGGCCCCTCGGGAGAAGGGGGCGAGGTGGGCAAGCTGAAGCAGGAGCTCAAGAAGCGGGAGCAGGAGATCAAAGAACTGAGAGAAAAGTTCGACTCTCTGAAGGAATCGGACTTCGAGGCGGACCTCGATAAGGCCCAGAAGCTCATGGACGAGGAGAAGCGGAGGAGCGAAGATTACCTCACCCGCCTGACGTACCTGCAGGCGGACTTTGAGAACTACAGGAAGCGCGTGGACCGTGAGATGCGCGATGTTGAAGCCTACTCCACGAGCGAGCTGATGAAGAAGCTGCTGCCTGTCGTTGACGACCTCGACCTTGCGGTCGCGACCCTAGAGTCCACCCCCGAGGCGAAGGACCTGCTCGAGGGCGTGGGCATGGTCCGCAAGAACTTGGGCACCGTTTTGCAGAGCGAGGGGCTCGAGGCGATCGAGGCCGTCGGCTACCCGTTCAACCCCGAGGTTCACGAGGCCGTGGAGAGGGTCGACGGGAAGGAGAACAAGGTCGACATGGTGATAGGCGAGACCAGAAAAGGCTACATCTTCAAAGACAGGGTCCTACGCCCCAGCATGGTGAAGGTAGAGTCGGCCGCAAAAAGTGATAGTGAAATAGAATGAGCACACCAAGAGAGAAGATAATAGGAATCGACCTCGGCACGACCAACTCGGCCGCCGCGGTCCTGGAAGCCGGACGCCCGGTAGTGATACCGAGCGCCGAAGGCCCGACTGCGGCCGGGAAGATGTTCCCGTCTGTGGTCGCGTTCACGGCTGACGGCACCTTGCTCGTAGGCGAGCCAGCGAAGAGACAGGTGGTGGCCAACCCTGAGGGGACGGTCTTCGAGATAAAGAGGAAGATGGGGACCGACTACACAATACGCCTCCAGGGCAAGGTCTTCAACCCGCAACAGATCAGCTCGTTCATACTCCAGAAGATCAAGAAGGACGCCGAGACGTTCCTGGGCTACCCGGTCAAGAAGGCGGTGATCACCGTCCCCGCGCACTTCAACGACAACCAGAGGCAGGCGACGAAGGACGCAGGCGAGATCGCGGGCCTCGACGTGGTCCGCATCATAAACGAGCCGACTGCCGCGTGCCTCGCGTTCGGCCTGGACAAGACTGAGAAGGAGATGAAGGTGCTCGTCTTCAGCTTCGGGGGAGGAACCCACGATGTGACGGTCATGGAGTTCGGGGGAGGGGTCTTCCAGGTCCTCGCAACCAGCGGAGACACTCAGACGGGCGGAGCGGACATCGACTACGTGATCGTCAACCTCCTGCTCGACGACTTCAAGGCGAAGATGGGCATCGACCTGAAGAACGACCGGACGGCGATGGCGCGCCTCAAGGAGGCCGCCGAGAGGGCGAAGATAGAGCTCTCGAACGTGATAACCACGGACATCGACCTCCCGTTCATCGCGAGCGACTCGACGGGCGCGAAGAACCTCCACTACACGCTGACCCGGTCGAAGCTCGAGGAGCTCGCCAGACCGATCGTGGAGAAGATCCAGTCCCCAATCAAGAAGGTCGTCCAGGATGCGAAGCTCGAGATCAAGGACATCCAGAAGGTCATACTCATCGGCGGCATGACGCGCATGCCCCTGGTCAGGAAGACCGTCGAGGACGTGATGGGCAAATCGGCCGAGAGGGGCGTCGACCCAATGGAGGCGGTGGCGATCGGCGCTGCTATCCAGGGAGGGGTCCTCGCGGGCGAGGTGAAGGACATACTCCTCCTCGACGTGACTCCTCTTTCTCTCGGCGTAGAGACGCTCGGCGGTATCATGACGAAGGTCGTGGAGAAGAACACGACGATCCCCACTAAGAGGACCCAGGTCTTCTCCACAGCGGCCGACTTCCAGACCACCGTGACCATCCACGTCCTGCAGGGAGAACGCGCCATGGCGTCAGACAACATCTCGCTGGGTATGTTCAACCTCGCGGGAATCCCACCCTCACCCAGAGGCGTGCCTCAGGTCGAGGTAGGGTTCGAGATCGACGCTAGCGGGATTCTCAACGTCGCGGCCAAGGACCTCGGGACGGGCAAGGAGGCGAAGATAACCATCAGCGCCTCGACCAAGCTCTCGAAGGAAGACAAGGAGAAGATGGTGAGAGACGCCGAGCAGTACGCTGACCAGGACAAGAAGAAGATGGACGAGGCGCAGCAGCTCAACGACGCCGACACGATGCTCTACACCGCCGAGAAGACCAAGACCGACCTCACCGGGAAGATCAGCGAGGCGGACGTCGGCAAGATCGATGCCGGATCTAGGGATCTCAGGAAGGCGATCGAGAGCAAGGACTTTGGCGCGGTGAAGTCCAAGGCCGACGCCCTGCGGAAGATCCTCCAGGACGTCGGGTCCTCGGTCTACCAGCAGGCCGCCGAACAGGGCCAGGCGCCCGAACAGCCGAGCGCCGGGGGCGCCTCCCCCGAGGGGGCCCAGGGACCCCAGAGCGACGGCAAGGTCACAGACGCCGACTACAAGGTAGTCGAAGACGAGAAAAAATAGGCGCCGGACTAAATGAGCGGCTCCCCTTCCTCGGACTTCTATGAAATCCTAGGAGTTCAAAGGGGAGCCTCGAAGGACGACATCAAGGCGGCCTACCGCAAGCTCGCCCTGCAGTTCCATCCGGACCGGAACAAGGATCCCGGTGCCGAGGACAGGTTCAAGCAGATCTCCGAGGCCTATGCCGTCCTCTCGGACGACGACAAGCGCAAGCAGTATGACGTTTCGGGGAAGGAAGGAGTCTACCAGAAGTACGGCTCGGAGGAGGACATCTTCAGAGGGACCGACTTCTCGGACGTGTTCCGGGGCACCGGCTTCGGAGGGTTCGACGACATCTTCAGCCAGTTCTTCGGAGGAGGGGGGAGGCGCGGCCCTCAGCGAGGTAACGACCTGTCCGTACGCATTCAGCTGAGACTGGAGGAAGCGGTCCATGACACCTCCCGGGACATCGAGATCCCCCGCGACGAGAAGTGCCCCGTCTGTTCGGGGAGCGGCGCCGCGCCCGGGACGTCTCCACGGACGTGCTCACAGTGCGGGGGCGCGGGCCAGGTCCAGCGGATGCAGAACGCAGGGTTCGCCCGCTTCATCAGACTCGAGACCTGCAACAAGTGCGGCGGCCGAGGCTCGATAATCGACACCCCCTGCAAGGAGTGCAGGGGTCGCGGGACCGTTCGCCGGACTAGGACGCTCAGGATCGAGATTCCTGCTGGCGTGAACGAGGGTCATACCCTCCGGCTGAGGGGCGAAGGCGAGGCGGGGGCGAGGGGTACTCCACCCGGGGACCTCTATGTCGTGATCAGCATGCCCGAAAACCCGATCTACAAGAGGCGTGACGCAGACCTGTACACCGAGGCGCGCCTGAACGCCGTCGAGGCCATGCTAGGGACGAACGTGAGGGTGCCTACCCTCTACGGCGACGTCAACCTCGACATCCCCCCAGGGACGCCGCACGGCCACCAGTTCAGGATCAAGGGCAAGGGCCTTCCGAGGCTGGGCCATCACGGGAGCGGCGACGAGTACGTCATCGCGAACATATTCATCCCGAAGAGCCTGAGCGGCAGGCAGAGGGACCTCCTGCGCAAGGTACTGGAAGAAGGCAAGCTTCAGTAAGAGAACTTGTAGATCATCAGGAACGGCACGCCCTCGATCAGCCTCACGGCCTGCTCCGCCGCCATCTTGTTCGCAAGTGCAATCTCAACCGCCCTCTTCCCCGCAAGGTTGATGATCGACGATTGCTTCATCATCCGCAGAGCCTCGCCGTCGTCGACGATCTTCCCGCCGTAGTAGTCGCGGGAGATGTGCATCCGCAGCTTCCCCTCGCTCAGGGTCTTACCGATGAGGTCGAGGTCGCAGATGTTGATCATCGCGGTATCCTTCCAGCTCATGCTCCTGACCGAGAACCCGCCGTCAGTCATGTTAGTTTACCTTGGCTGATGAGCGTGCCCCGCACGCCTCGCAGACCCTGAAGTGGAGCCTGCTGACCGTCTCTATGCGTGTGTCCGGGCTGCCGCAGACCGGACAGGTCACGTTGTCCGACATATACTTCTGGAAGAGCTGCATGAACGAAGCCTTGTCCTTCCTCCCGATGAAGATGGCCCTCTCGCCGTCGATCGAGGCCGCCGTCGCGAGCTCCTTTGCAAGGTACATGAGCACCCTGTCGGGGTCCCGCCTGAAGAGCTTCGGGAACTCGGAGTAGTTCCTGAGGATGGTCTTCTTCCCCACCCAGATGACCTGGGGTTCGGGGAGCTCCAGCCTGTTGAGGGAGGACTTCGTGGAGATCTTCTGCAGCCCTGCCTGCGCCCTCGTAAGGAGCTCGTCGTACTCTCTGCTCATCGGATTTTCGTTCCTCGCCGGCGAGTATTTCAACCCTTCTGGGTCCGAGCCACCCGGGCCCCGCGGCACGAACGCCCTCACGGGCCGAGGCTGGCTTCCCGAAGGTCCCCGGCAGACCAGACGGCGAACTCGATTCGCACGCGAGTCCGCAGAGTCATCCCTCCGTAGATCGAGCTGAGGGTCTCGATTATCTCCAGGTGGGCATCCTCGGGGACGTCCCACGTCAGGGACTGCCCCCGCTCTCGCAGGTGTTTGATCTCCGCGTCGGCAGGTGACGAGCGCTCGGACTCGGCGATCACGGTCACCTCCAGGGGCTTAACCCTCCCCACCAGGCCCCGCTCGCCCCTCTCGAAGCGGACCAAGGGCAGCCCCATCTCTGAGCGAAGATGGCGGTATTCCTCTCTCAGGTTCGTCCCTTCCGCGACCTCGAAGACCGACATCACCGTCTCCCTGGCGACGCGCGCCGACTCGCGGACGACGGCTGCCCAGTCGCCCACAAGATGGAGGATGTGCACGAGGAGCGCCGTCTGGAAGGTCCCATCCCTGAAGGGGATGCGTTGGACGTCAGCGTAGACGAGCTGCTCCGCCCCCTTCTCCCTAGCCTTCGCCATCATCCCCCTCGAGACGTCGATACCAACGACGTCGACACCGGCCCTCTGCAGGGGGAGCGCGAACCGCCCGGTGCCGACTCCGACATCGAGAAGGGGGCCCTTCCCGCCGACATGACCTCTCATTGCCTCTATGAGCCGGGTCATCTCTGGCTCGGGTATCGACCTCGTCGCGTCGTAGATGTCGGCGACCCTCCCGAAGTCCTTGACCTGCAACCGGTGCAGGTTGCGGGAGGGGCCGGATAAAGCATCGCGAACGAAGGCACCCTCGTGCGCTGCGCTTCACCGGCGCCCGTTCAAAGAATTTAAGCCCTGAAACTCGAAGGCCGAATGTGAAACGGGCGAAAGTGGGGATATTCGGAGGTTCTGGCTTCTACAAGTTCCTAAAGGAGTACGAGGAGCTGGACGTTCAGACGCCCTACGGGGCGCCGAGCGCGTCTCTCAAGCTCTCGAGCATAGGCTCTCACGCTGTCGCGTTCCTCCCGAGGCATGGCGAGCACCACCAGTTCCCGCCGCACATGGTCCCCTACAGGGCCAACCTCTCTGCCTTCAGCCAGGTCGGGGTCGAGCGGGTGATCGGCCCCTGCGCTGTGGGGAGCCTCGACCCGAGGAGGAAGCCGGGCGAGTTCGTGATCTGCGACCAGTTCGTGCACTTCACCACGGGCCGGAGGGACACCTTCTACGACGGGCCAGAGACGACGCACATCAGCACGGCGGACCCCTACTGCCCGGAGCTGCGGAAGATCGCTTCCGAGAGCGCCGGGAGGCTGGGCATCCCCTTCCACTCTGGGGGGACCGTGGTGGTCATCCAGGGGCCTCGCTTCTCGACGAGGTCGGAGAGCCGGTTCTTCAGGGCGCAGGGATGGGACGTGATCAACATGACGCAGTACCCCGAGGTCGTGCTCGCGAGGGAGCTCGAGATGTGCTACGTCAACATCTCCCTGGTCACCGACTACGACTCGGGGCTGGAGGGAGACCCGAGCGTCAAGCCGGTCTCCCACGAGGGGGTCATCAAGATCTTCAACCAGAACCTCGAGAACCTGAGGAAGCTCATCATGGACATGGTCGGGGATATTCCGGAGAAGAGGTCCTGCGCCTGCGGGACTGCGCTCGAGAACGCGAGGCTGAAGGCTTGATGGATGCGGCGCTCGCCCTAAGGATGAAGAACTCGATCCGCAGGATCCCCGACTTCCCCAAGGAGGGGATAGTCTTCAGGGACCTGACCACGCTCTGGAAGGACCCAGAGCTCCTCAGGGCAAGCGCCGACGCGATCTACGACCACTACAAGGGAAGGAAGGTCGACAAGGTTCTGGGAATCGAGGCCAGGGGCTTCGTCTTCGGCGCCCTCCTGGCGGAGCGGTTCGGGGTGGGGTTCATACCCGCGAGGAAGATGGGGAAGCTGCCGGGCGAAAAGATCACGGAGGAGTACCAGCTCGAGTACAGGATGGACGGCCTCGAGATGCACAAGGACGCGGTTGAATCCGGGGAACAGGTGCTGATAGTCGACGACCTCATGGCGACCGCCGGGACCGCGCTCGCGGCGACCAAGCTGGTCGAGAGGATGGGCGGGACGGTGCTCGGCCTGGCGTTCGTGGTCGAGCTCACCTTCCTTCTCGGGAGGGAGAAGCTCCGCGGCTACGAGATTCTGTCGCTCGTCCAGTATGCTTCAGAGGATGAGTAGGGCCTGAAGAGTCGCCAGCGTCAGAGGGGCACCCGGGATACTCAGATCGCCGTCATAACTGGGAGCGGGATGGACGACCTCTTCCCGACCCAGGAGGAGGTGGGCGTCCGGACGCGCTTTGGGAGGGTAACGCTATACCGCTGCAGGTCCGGAAGGAGGGAGTTCCTCTTCCTGCCGCGGCACGGGGCCGACCACTCGGTGCCCCCCCACCACATCAACTTCAAGGCCAACCTCCAGGCCCTGAAGGACGCCGGAGTTGAGCGCGTTGTCGCCACGTCGGCCGTGGGGTCCATAAGCGAGAAGCTCCCGGTGGGAGGGCTGGGTCTGCTGGACCAGTTCATCGACCTCTCGAAGAGGCACCTCACCTACTTCGACCTTCGGCCAGTCCACGTCGACATGACGCGCCCCTACGATCCCGGGCTGCAGCTGATCGTCGTCGAGTCTGCCGCCGCCCTCCGTGTGAGGCTGGCGACGGGGCTGGTGTACGCATCGGTCGACGGGCCCCGCTACGAGACCGCGGCCGAGATTCGGATGTTCGGGCTCCTCGGCGCCGACGTCGTGGGCATGACGGGGGCGCCCGAGGCCATACTCGCCAACGAGCTAGGGCTGAGGTATGCGTCCATCGTGGTCGGTACCAACCGTGCCGCCGGCCTGCAGGACCGGATCTCGCACGATGAGGTCGTGGCAATGATGAGCCGGACGTCCCCTCTCATCAGGGGGCTCCTGGAACGAACGGTCGAGAGCACCTAATCGCATTTTAATAATGGTGGGCGCGCCGGATGCACGAACTTAGATTTGGGCAAGATAGCCGATCCTAAACTCGCCGGAGAAGGGGAGAAGAACTTCCTCTGGGCGAAGAACCACATGGTCGCTCTCAACGCGCTTTCGGCGAAGTACGGCAAGGGGAAGCCGTTCAGCGGAGTGACCGTTGGGGTCTGCCTCCACGTCACCAAGGAGACTTCGGTCCTCGTCGACGCACTGGTGAAGGCTGGGGCTGACGTGAAGCTGGCGGCCGCGAACCCCCTCTCTACCCAGGATGACATCGCCGCGTTTCTCGCTCGGGAGGCGGAGGTCTGGGCCTGGAAGGGGCAGACCGCGAAGGAGTACGAGTGGTGCATCAGGCAGGTCGTGGCCCAGAAGCCGGCCATACTGATAGACGACGGCGCCGACCTCCACGTGGCCGCGATGACCGCGAGGCTCGAAAGCGTGCTGGGCGGCTGCGAGGAGACCACCACGGGCGTGGTCAGGATAACCGCGCTCGAGAGGGAGGGGAAGCTTGGCTACCCGATCATAGCGATAAACAACGCCAAGACGAAGCACCTCTTTGACAACCGCTACGGGACCGGGCAGAGCACCTTCGACGGCATACTGAGGGCGACCGCTCTCCTCATCGCCGGGAAGATGGTCGTGGTCGTCGGCTACGGGTGGGTTGGGAAGGGAGTGGCCCGGAGGGCAGCGGGGCTGGGCGCAAGAGTCACCGTCGTCGAGATCGACCCGATAAAGGCTCTCGAGGCGCACCTCGACGGCTTCGAGGTCTCCTCGATAAGCGAGGCCGCCCGCCGCGGAGAGATATTCATCACCTGCACGGGGATGAAGGGCGTAATCCCGTACTCCTCGATCGAGCTGATGAGGGAAGGCGCGATCCTCTCGAACGCGGGCCACTTCGACGTCGAGATAGACGTGAAGACCCTTCTGGCAAGGGCGAAGTCGGTGAGGGGAGTCAGACCGAACGTGGACGAGGTCGTCCTGCCAGACGGCAAGAAGGTCTACCTGCTCGCAAAGGGACGGATCGTGAACCTCGTGGCTGCCGAGGGGCACCCCCCGGAGGTCATGCAGATGTCCTTCGCGAACCAGTTCATGTCGGCGCTCTACCTCCTGAAGAACCACTCGAACCTGGTCACCCGGGTCCTTGACGTACCTCCGGAGATAGAGAGCCAGGTGGCTCTGGCGACCCTCGAATCGCTCGGGATATCGATAGACAGGGCGACAAAGGCGCAGCTGAAGTACGCCGAGAGCTGGAAGATATAGGAATAAGGGTCCGATTGTCGAGCGAGAGCGGGAAGAAGAGGGTACTCGTCCTCTGCGCCCTCCCGTACACGAACGCGGTCCCCCACGTCGGCAACATAGTGGGCTCGCACCTCCCGGCGGACATCTTCGCGAGGTACTGCAGGCTAAAGGGATACCAGACGCTGCTCATCGGCGGAGCCGACGAGAACGGGACCCCCACCGAGGTCGCTGCGCTTGAGCTCAAGGTAACCACGCAGAGGCTCACAGACGTCTTCTACGCGGTCCACAAGCGCATCTACGACTGGTTCGAGATATCGTACGACAACTTCTCGAGGACGTCGCTGCCTGTCCACCACAGGACCACGCAGGACTTCTTCCTGAGGATCTACGAGAAGGGCTTCGTCTCGGCCGGCGTCCTCCGCCTCCCCTACTGCGAGAACGACAAGCTCTTCCTCGCTGACCGCTACATCCTGGGCACTTGCCCGGTCTGCGGGTACGGGTTCGCCCGCGGCGACCAGTGCGAGAACTGCGCCACGCTCCTCGAGCCGTCGCAGCTCATCAACCCGAAGTGCAAGATAGACGGCAGCACGCCCGTCTTTCGGGACAGCGAGAACCTGTTCCTCGAGCTCGGGAAGGTGGAGGGCGCCCTCCAGACCTGGATAAAGTCGAAGGAGGCGTGGAGGAGGCAGGTGACCTCGCTCGCGCTCTCGTGGATAGACGAGGGCCTGAAGAAGAGGAGCATCACAAGGGACCTGAAGTGGGGGGTCCCAGTCCCCCTGAAGGGTTACGAGAACAAGATATTTTATGTCTGGTTCGACGCGCCTATCGGGTACATCTCCTCGACCAAGGAGTGGGCCGAGAGGTCCGGGGATCCCGAGGCCTGGAAGACATACTGGCTCGACCCAAGCACCACGATCTACAACTTTCTCGGGAAGGACAACATCCCGTTCCACACGATCTTCTGGCCGGGGATGCTGATGGCCCACGGCGACTTCAATCTCCCCTCGGAAGTGGTCGGTCTGCAGTACTGCAACTACGAGGGCGACAAGATCTCCAAGTCGCGGAACTGGGGGATCTTCTGCGAGAAGGTCGTGGAGTCGGGCCTCGCGCCCGACATCTGGAGGTACTACCTCACCTACCTCATCCCTGAGACCAAGGACACCGAGTTCAAATGGGACGAGTTCGAGAGCAGGGTCAACAACGAGCTCGTGGCCAACATCGGGAACTTCGTCCACAGGACGCTCACCTTCACCTCGAACTTCCTCTCCGGCGTGGTCGAGCCGGTCGAGCTAGGGGAGGAGGACGAGGCGGTCCATGCGAAGGTCCTCGCCGAGGTGGACGAGGCCGACCGCGCGCTCCGAGACGTCAGGATTCGAGACGCCATGAAGAACATCCTGCAGGTCGCGACCATCGGGAACGAGTACTTCCAGAGAAGCCAGCCATGGGTTCTGATAAAGCAGGACCCTGCGAGGTGCAGACAGGTGATCTACTCCTGCGTGAGCATCTGCAGGATACTCGCCGTCCTGCTCGACCCGTACCTGCCGGAATCTTCGAAGAAGATCTACGGCTTCCTCAAGCTCGAAGGGCGCCCCAGGTGGGACGACGTGTCTCTCCCGTTGGGCAGGACCGTGATCGAGAAGCCCGAGATACTCTTCAGGAAGCTCGAGAAGCCGGAGCTCGAGCGGGTAAAGTCGATAGTGACGAAGAGCACCGACGCCAAGGACTACTTCCGCTAGAGCGCCTTTCTCACTCGCACGACGGAACCCCCTCGAGCCCCGAGGGCAGAGAGTATTCCATGCTGTCGTCCATCACCGTCCTCAAGGACGCCAGCGGATCGTATTCATCGTACCTGGTCGCCTTGAACCCGGATGCGAGCACGCTAACCTGGAGCTGCGAGCCGCCCCTGTAGCTCACGCTGTACTCGACGTCTATGGCGCCGTTCCCGAACATCGAGCCCAGGCGCTTGACAGCGGTGGCGGTCTCTCCGGCCCTGAGGGCCGAGTCGCCGGTGAGGACCACGACGGCGTGGTTCGCCTCCTTGGTCTCCGCCCTCTTGCTGATCCCGATGACGGCCCGCGAGAGCGCCTCCTCGGTCTTGTCAACCGAGCCCGATGAAGCGGAGCTTAGGAAGGAGTAGCCGTCCTCGAAGACGGTCCCGAGGACCTTGTTGAGGCCCACCGGGATCGAGTCGTCCGACTGCCTCGAGAGCAGGGATCCGAGTGCGGTGACCGCCTCGGAGTTTGCCAGATCGTAGATCTCTTTCAGCGTCGCGTCCGACGTGCTCTTGAGCAGGGTATCGTTATCCACGACTACCACGCCCCTGGAGACGCCCCTCAGTCGCCTGAGCGCTAGGCCGGCGTAGAATCGCAACTTCTCCTCGAAGCCGAACGGCATCACTGCGATGCTGACCGTGTCGGCACCGCTATCCTTGGCGAGCTCAGCCACGACTGGCGCAAGGCCGGACCCTGTCGCGCGCCCGAGGCCTGCAACTATGAACACGACCTTCGCGCCTTCCACCAGCCTCCGCATCTCGGACTGGTAGCGGATTGAGAGTCCCCTCACCATCGCCGGCGTCAGCTTCTGGTCGATGGGGCCCTCGATGAGGAGCTTCTCGCCTCCGTCGACCGACTCAAGGTCTGCCGGGTCGCATGACAGATACGCGAACCTGTCGACCAGCGTCGTCTCCTTGCTTAGCGCGGATACGATTCTTGCCCCGGCGCTTCCTATTCCGAGAGCCAAAACTTGACCAGAAGAGGCGGTTGACATCTTGCAAGGCTATCCTTGACGACCTCCAGATTAATCAGCCTCGGGGTCAAAACCTTCCACCAATGGTTGACATTATGTACACTAAGAATCGAGGATGCGAGTATACTCTAAGGTGCCTTCGGATGATTCACTAGCGTGTTGACGAGTTCGTCCTGCATGTGGCCGTCGCATTCCACGACCGTGGTGGTAACGCCTTCCACCTTTCCCGCCGCCTCCCTTATCCTCCTTCCGAGGTCGACTGCGGTGGGGCTGTAGGCAGAGAGGGGTGTGAACCTTACCTTTATCGAGCCGGGAGCGATCTCCACGACCTCCGTGACGATCGTCAGCTCCCCCAGCTTCCTCCCGGTCTCCTCCTCGACGAGACCGTAGATGGCCTCCTTAGTCCTCGTCGCTAGTTCTTCGGCCATGCGCAGTCTTGCTCCCGCCTCACCACTTAACCTTAAGGGAAAGCGGGTGGGAAGCCTTCACCTCGTCGATTCTGCCCACCGTCGTGTTCATCGGCTCATGCTCGAGCTCGCCCCGCTCAAGTCTCCCGTAGAGGTCGTTGAGGAGGTCGGCGTACTCGTCGAGCGCCTCGAGGGTCTCGGTCTCGGTAGGCTCTATCATCAGAGCCTCCTCCACCGTCAGGGGGAAGTAGACCGTCGGGGAGTGCACGCCGTAGTCCAGGAGGGCTTTTGCGACCTTCATCGCGCCCCCGCTGTGCAGGCTGTTGACCGAGACCACCACCTCGTGCTTCCTCCTGAGCCCCTTGCCCTGGAGGACCGGGTATGCGTTCGGATCCAGTTTCGAGAGCAGGTAGTTGGCGGCGAGGACGGAGAGGCTCGAGACGGAGTCGAGCCCGCTCGAACCCAGCAGGCTGATGTAGCAGTACGCCCTGAGCAGGATGGCCGAGTTGGCGTAGCTTCCCTTGAGCCTGCCGATGCTCTTGGGAAGGTCGTAGTCCAGGTGGTAGCCTTCGCTCGTCTTCGTGACCACGGGGACAGGGAGGTATCCCCTAAGCCGCTCGGTGACCCCGACCGGTCCGGCACCGGGCCCTCCGCCGCCGTGCGGCGTGGCGAACGTCTTGTGAAGGTTGAGGTGGACGATGTCGAATCCCATGTCTCCGGGGCGCGCCTTGCCCAGGAGGGCGTTCATGTTCGCACCGTCGTAGTACATGAGGCCCCCGGCGTCGTGGACCACCCGGGATACCTCTCCCACCTCGCTCTCGAAGAGGCCGAGGGTGTTGGGGACCGTGAGCATCATCCCGGCGGTCCTCGAGGAGACCAGCCTCCGCACCACGTCCGCCCTGACCAGGCCCCTCTCGTCGGAGGCGACCTTGACCACCTTGAAACCGCCCATCGCGGCGCTCGCGGGGTTGGTCCCGTGGGCTGAGTCGGGCACGAGGATTTCGTCCCTTTCGGCGCCTCCGTTGTCACGGAGGTAGTTCCTCATCATCAGGACACCTGCGAACTCACCCTGGGCTCCGGCGGCGGGGCTCAGCGCGAACCCGCTCATCCCGGTTATCTCGCAGAGCATCTGCGAGAGGTCGTAGAAGATCCCCAGGAGGCCCTGCAGGGTCTCTTCGGGCTGGAGCGGGTGCGCCTCCCTCATCCCGGGCGATCCCGCGATATACTCGGAGACCTTCGGGTTGTACTTCATGGTACAGCTCCCCAGCGGGTAGGTCCCGGTCTCCACGGAGAAGTTCATCTGTGAGAGCCTGTTGAAGTGTCTCAGGACCTGAAGCTCGGCTATCTCTGGAAGCTTGAGTTCCCCCCTCCTGAGGTTCGACGGCAGTATCTCCCTGCCCTTCTTCCAAGCCTCGATCTTGGGGTCGGTCGGCGGGACGAACCCTGCCCGACCGCTCCTGCTCAGCTCAGAGATCAGGGGCTCGTCCCAGCGGGCCTGCCTGTACCGCCGGGCCACTCAGAGCACCTCCCTCAAAGCGCCGACCAGCTGCGAGATGTCGTCCGACGAGTGGACCTCCGTGACGCAGTACCCCCCGGCCTCGCCGATACCGGGGAAGTCCTTGGTTAGGGGATATCCGCCTAGGATGCCCTTCTGCGAGAGCCTCATGAAGACGTCGCTCGCCTTGGAGCTCTTGTAGCGGACGGCGAACTCCTTGAAGAACGGACCTTCGAAGAGTGGGGACTCGACACCGGCAACCTCGCCGATCGCCTCTGCGGCGTAGTGTGAGTTTCCGAGAATCACCTCTCCGAGCCTGGAGAAGCCGCTCTTCCCGAGGAGGGACAGGTAGCTCGCCGCGGCGACGGCGAGGAGCGCCTGGTTCGTGCAGATGTTGGAAGAGGCGTGCTCTCTCCTGATGTGCTGCTCCCTCGTCTGCAGGACCATGCAGTAGGCCCGGTCGCCCCCCTCCTTCGTGGTGGTCATCCCTATCATCCTCCCGGGCATGCTCCTGGCGAGGCTCATCTCCCGGACCGCGAAGATGCCTAGGTGCGGACCCCCGAAGTTCATCGGTATCCCCAGGGGCTGACCCTCACCCACGACCACGTCTACTCCGTAGCTTCCGGGCTCTCTGAGCACCGAGAGCGATATCGGGTCGACGCCGACGACGCCGAGTCCCCCAGCCCTGTGGACCTTCTCGACCGCCTCCTCGGCTCCTTCCTCTATCACGCCGAAGAAGTTCGGGTTCTCGAAGTAGATCCCGGCAACGTCGGGGCCGAGCCATTCGTCCAGCGACTTCTGGTCCAGACCTCCCGTCACCCTGTCGAACTTCACCGTGCGCAGCGCGAGCCCCATCGGCTCGATGTAGGACTTGATTACCGCCAGCCGCTGGGGGCCGATGCTCTCGGCTACCAGGAAGACGTCCCTGTTCTTGACCCGGGCCGCCATCCTCACCGCCTCGGCGGCGCCCGAGGCCCAGTCGTACATCGAGCTGTTGCAGGCCTGCATGCCGAGGAGGTCGCACATCAGGCTCTGGTACTCGAAGAGTGCCTGGAGGATACCCTGGCTTATCTCAGGCTGATACGGTGTGTAGCTCGTGTAGAACTCCTGCCTCGAGACGATTGACTCGACGGCGGCAGGGATGTAGTGTGGCCAGACCCCACCCCCGAGGAAGCAGAGGGCCTGAGGTGGCGTCACGTCCAGCGACAGCCTCCGGCCGACCTCCCTCCGCACCGTGGCCTCCGGCTTGCCCTCGGGTATCGCGAGCTTCCGCCCGAGCGCGAACTCCGGCGGGATGTCCGAGAAGAGGTCTGAGACCGAAGAAGCACCGACGCGCTTGAGCATTTCTTTGACTATCTCCTCGTCGAGGTTCGGAAGGAATGGGTGCGGCCCCTGCATAGTCATCACTTCGGGCCGACAAAAATGGTTAAAATACATATTCAATGGGGCTATGAACTCCGTTGATTCGGAGATTCCTGCTCGGGAGCACTGTACTGCTGCTTCTGCTCGTTTCATTGGCAGCCCCAGTGGGCGCCCAGACGAGTGGAACTCCGATCGTTACGCTCGACCACGAGTATTACATCAACGAGTTCGGCGCCGGCCTCCTGAACGACACTTTCATCTTCCAGAACAACGGCACCTCGACCATCCAGGTCCCGTCGGTCCAACTAGGTATCCCTGACACCGTCTACTCCCACGCGGTCGCGTACGCGGTACTACCCGCGTCGGGTTACAGCTTGTCCTCGCCGGCCGACAACGGCACGGTGACGACCTTCACGATTACGCCTGACTCGCCCTCGCTCTCCGCCGGTGCGCACACCAGGGTCGAGCTAGAGACCTACCTCAACAACATTCTCAACATAACAGCGGGCTCCACGACGCCGTTCGGCTCACTGCTGCTCCTGAGCCCCTCGGTCAACATGAAAGTGAACAGCCTCAATCTCGTCGTGGTCCTCCCGAACGGGGCCACACTCTTGACCCCCCCTAAGAGCTTCATTGCAGCTCCTACCAGCTCGCCGCCGACCTACTCGATCACAGAACCTAACGTGACTCCGACCATCTCGACCTGGTACTCGTCGCTCAATGCCACCAACCAGGCGTACTTCCTGCCCGTCAAGGTCACGAGCATCGTCAGCACGATTATCCCGAACTCGAACGGGTACCCGCAGATCCAGGAGCTTGTGACGTTCAGGAACCTCGCATCCTACACCATCTCCGACCTGCCAGTCTCACTTCTCTCGGGGAGCATAACCAGTGTGACGATAGTTCCGTGGAGCACCCCTCCGACCATCGATCCCACCTTGGTGTCGGTCACCAACGGGGCAATCGCCCTGACTAGCGCGCCGTTCTCTGCTCCGATCCAGGCTGGCGACAACTTCACATTCGCGATGGAGTATAGCGTGCCGAGTTCCCTCGTCAAGACCTCGGGGAGCACTGTCACGGTCTCGGTACCCTACACACTCCCGATCCAGGCAGTCGTCGGCAGTTACACGGTTACCAGCCTCCTCCCAAGCGGGATGCACTCCGTTGGGACCAGCAAGACAGTGGTCACCAATGCCACGCCGATTACTCAGGGCTCAATCTCCATCAGCTACTCCGTCAGCACAGGATGGGGCGCTGACCAGGCGGTCCCCGCCGCTTCCCTCCTCTTCGCAGCCGTCTTCATCATCCTGGCTCTGAAGCGTCCGGAGAGCAAGAAGAAGGACGAGGACGAGGAAGAGGAGATGACAGTCACGGGAATGCTGCCCGACCTCATAAAGGGACTCGAGGACAAGGTGGCTCTCTTCGGCCAGTTCCAGTCCGATGTCGCTGGCAAGGCCCAAGGGGCCGTAACGAAGGCCGAGCTCGTAAAGGTCAGGAACGAGATCGACTCGCTGAAGACGCGGGCCATCAACAGGCTCAACGAGATCAGGCAGACGGCCGGCTCGAAGAGATTCCTCGAACTGATCGGTCAGATACAGGATGCCGAGAGGGAAGAGGATCGTTCGGCCAAGGACCTTCTGAACCTCTACGACCAGTACCATGGCAGGAGGATGAAGGAAGAGACCTTCCGCAGGCTGCTCTCGAACTACAGGAAGCGCTGGGACGCCTCCACAGACCACCTCTCCGACCTTCTCAATCTGGCCCAGCGCGAAGGAAAGCAGGCCTAGGCTTCCCTCGGCCGGCGGCCCTCGAATAGGTTTATCAAGGACTCCCGGAGCTTTCGGACCAAGGGAGTTTTCTTTGGAGCAAGACGTCAGCAACGTAGTGATTATTGGTTCGGGACCGGCCGGCCTCACCGCCGGGATCTACTGTGCGAGAGCAGGGCTGAGCCCGGTCGTCTACATGGGGTCGAGGTACGGCGGCCAGCTCATGCTTACCAGCGACGTAGAGAACTATCCCGGGTTCAAGGACCCTGTGACGGGACCCGACCTGATGGAGCAGATGAGATCCCAGGCCGAGAGGGTGGGCACGAAGATGATCCAGGACGACGTGACCGAGGTAGACCTCAGGACATACCCGTTCGTGGTGAAGACCCCGAGCGAGGAGCGACGGGCCCTGAGCGTGATCGTAGCGAGCGGCGCTAACCCTCGCAGGCTGAACCTGGAATCGGAGATGAGGCTAATGGGAAAGGGCGTCTCCAACTGCGCGGTCTGCGATGGCTTCTTCTTCAAGGGGAAGAAGCTGGCGGTAGTCGGCGGCGGTGACACGGCGCTCGAGGAGGCGACCTACCTCAGCCAGCTGGCGAGCAGCGTGACTGTGATCCACAGAAGGGACGCTCTGCGCGCCTCGAACGCCCTGCAGAAGGAGGCCTTCTCCGACCCTAAGCTGAGCTTCATCTGGGACTCGGCCGTGACCGAGGTCACGGGAGAGAGGAAGGTCGACGGGGTCAAGGTGAGGAACCTCAAGACCGGAGAGGAGCGCTCGCTCCCCTTCGACGGCCTCTTCGTGGCGATAGGCTACGATCCCAACACCGAGATCTTCAAGGGGCAGCTAGACATGGACGCCAACGGCTACCTCATCGCGAAGAACGAGACCGAGACCAACGTCAGGGGGGTATTCGTCGCCGGAGACGTCAGGGACTTCCGTTACAGGCAGGCGGTGACCGCGGCCGCCGACGGATGCAAGGCCGCGCTCGACGCTGAGCGGTTCCTCAAGGAGTCGCCCGCGGTCATCCGATGACCGGGATGAACCTGTACTCTCGAGCCGACTTGCTCAGCGGCCCCACGATCGGCGTCTGATAGCCGCACGACCTGCACCTCCCTTTGTCGTCGAGCGAGTAGGTCCCGATGTCGTAGCCCGTCCTCTCGATAAGGAGCGCCTTGCACCCTGGGCAGTACGTGTTCTCGGCGGGATGGCCCGGGACATTCCCGATGTAGACGTACCTCAGCCCCTCCTTCTTCGCTATCTCCAGGTGCTCCTCCAGCGTCTTGACCGGCGTGACGGGCAGGTCCATCATCTTGTAGTCGGGGTGGAACCTCAGGAAGTGGATGGGCGTGTCAGGGCCCAGGTTGTCATAGACCCACCTCGCGAGTTTGCGGGCGCTCTCCTGGTTGTCGCCCACCCCTGGGACGATGAGATCAGTGATCTCGACGTGAATCTTCGTCCTCTGCTTCACTTCTAGGAGGGTCTGGAAGATCGGCTCTGCGTCGGGGATGCCGATGTACTTCCTGACGAATCCGGTCTCACCGCTGCCCTTGAAGTCGACGGTGAGGCAGTCGAGGAACTCGCCCATAGCCCCGACGGACTCGGGGGTGTCATAGCCGTTGGAGACGAAGATGTTGAAGATGCCCTTCTTGTGTGCGAGCTTTCCGACGTCCCGCGCGTACTCGATGAAGACCGAGGGCTCGTTGTAGGTGTAGGCGATTCCTTCGCACCCGTTCTCAAGGGCGAGATCGACGACTCCCTGGGGGGCCATCTCGACGCCCTCGGTCTTTCTCCGCTGGCTGATGTCGAAGTTCTGACAATACCGGCATAACCATGAACAACCATTGGTGGCTATGGAGAATATCTTCGACCCAGGCCTGTAGTGGATCACGGGTTTCTTCTCGATGGGGTCGACGTGCCCGGCGATGATCCTACCATAGTTCAGCAGGTAGAGCTTGCCGCCGACTACTCCCCTTACGCCGCACAAGCCGATCTGGCCTTCTCCGATCTGGCAGCGTCGAGCACACGCGGTGCACTGGACGCGCCCGTTCTTCAGCGGGGAGAAGAGATCCGCCTCTTTGCCGGTGGCGACCGAGAGCCCGGACCTATCTGCGAACATGATTTCTGAGGGCCGTCCCTTCGCTTTATCTCTTCTGTAGCATGCCGCCCGGGGAAGATCAGACGGTTGGCTCACCTAGAATCGGAGGCCGACCCTCTGCCTTGAGCAGCGGACCGGATTGTGGCCTACGGAGGGAGGTAGATCGGGCTTCCGCTCTTTGCCGACGCGAGGACCGCCTCTGCTATCCTTATCACGCTGAGCCCGTCCTTGCCTGTCACGAGCGGCTGCCTCTTCTCCTCTATCGCCGATACGAACTCCTTCAGCTCTAGTACGAGAGGCTCAGTGAAGACATGCGCCGGAACGCGGGTCCCCTCCTCTTCGTGTATCTGCATCTCCTGGCTGATGAAGTTCACCGTCACGACCCCCTTGGTGAAGATCGCGTTCAGCTGCCTGACTCGCATGGGAGTGACCCAGTTGGTGGTGATGAACGCCGTCCTCTCGTCCCCGAAGCCCAGGAGTATGGTCGCAAAGTCCTCGTTCTTCCCCATCACGCTGCCGACCCGGGCGTAGACCGTCTTCGGCTCCTCGCCGAAGAGCCACCTTGCGGTGTCGATGTCGTGCACCGAGGCGTCCTTCACCACCCCGACGTCGGTGATGTTGTCTCCCCTCCTGTTCTCCCTGTCGTACTGGAAGAGTATCGGCCTGCCGAGGCTGCCCTCCTTGGTCAGCTTCTTCAGCTCCGAGATGGCAGGATTGAACCTCTCGATGAACCCCACGGTGAGTATCTTCCCGGAGGCCTCCGCGATTTTGATCAGTTCCTCGCCCTCTTGGACCGAGCTCGTCATCGGCTTCTCGACGAAAGTGTTGATACCAGCGCGGAGAGTCTTCGACGCCACGGAGACGTGGGTGGAGGCCGGCGTGGCGATGGTGACCCCATCCAGCGCTTCGCTCCGGATCATCTCGTCGACGTCGCTGTATCCATTGATCCCGAACTTCTTCGCGTAGACCTCGGACCTGGACGGGTCCAGGTCGCAGACGGCGACCAGCACTCCGAGCTCGCTCATCACCCGGACGTGGTTCTTCCCCCATCCTCCGGTACCGATGACAGCTATCCTTGTCAAGCGACCATCACAGACCGGTTTGCACCCTCAGCCAAGTCCTCTTAACACTTTGCGGCGTCTAGCCCCTCTGCAGCGCAGGGGTCGCCCTCAGCAGGGAGATCTCGGACGATCTCGAGCCAGTCTTCAGACTCTTCATCCATTCGAGGTCACGCTGGGAGCAGACGATCGCGACATTGTGCTTGTACGAATCGATGACCTCGTCGCGCCCGGCGCTCACCTGGGCCTGCTTGACGTCGGTGACGTAGTCCCGGAGCCTCTCGACGAGGCTCTCGGCGGTCTTCATCCGGTCGGCGCGCATCTCGTACTTGTCGACAGTCCACGCCACGAGGACCCTGGTCCTGCTGGCCTTCAGCTGGAGCTCCCTAAGAAGCTCCCTCGTCTCGTCTACGATGTACCTGACGTGGTTCTCGAGGCTCTTGATCGATGCCCCAGCCAGGTAAGTCAGGGGCTCGCCGACGTCCTCACTCGCCTGGATCGCCGTCAGGTCGTAGATGTGGGCGGCAAGGTCGTCGATGTACCTCTCTCCTGCCCTCCCGGCGATCGGCTTCAGCCCCTTGGCCTTTCTCATCAGCTCCACCTCCGTCGCTATCGAGGTGCTCTCGTTCAGGACCGAGGAGGCGTAGTCGAGCTCGGTCGCGATGATGTCCCCGTAGCTGGTCCGCATCCCCAGGTCCTCCAGGCTCCCCGAGTCCTTGACCTTCGCGAAGCACGCGATCGTCCCCGCCGCCGCCCGGGGCCGCAGTGGGCAGTAACCGTAGTTCAGGTTCTCCCCGACTTTCAGCCCCGTCTGCTTCTCGATGAGCGCGATGTAGTCGTTGTTCCCACCCACCCCGACGGGTAGGCCGTTCACGACGGTGGTGCCCTTGGTGACGTTCTTGGCGACCTCCCGGAGCTTGGCGTTCGCCTCTATGATTGACTCGTCCCCGGTCTTCCTCAGTTTCGGCGCGAAGAAGACGACGCGCGCCTCCGTTAGCACCTGGGAGACCGGCTTCAGTCCCATCAGCGACTCCCCGCCCACGAGCTCCTGCAGCGTCGGGTTGCTCTGGACGGTGCCCGGGTCCAGCTCCATCGCCATCTGGAGCGTGTCGTCGACGATCGTGACCGAGGCGTTCTCGACGATCTTCGATGCGATGCCGTACCCCTCAGTCGTGAGGCCGTAGACCGCGACCCTGATCTTCTGCAACTCGATGAACTCGGCACCACCTCAATCCTCGTAGCGCATATAGCCTTTCAAGCGGGCCCGGCGACCCCCGAAGTCCGACGGAGGGTCTCGGGAGGGGGTAAACGAGACCCCTAGGAATAATTTTTAACCGTCGACTTTCAGGAACGACGCCTTGCGTTTCTGGTTTGACGTGCTGACGCCCAAGCAGCTGCTCTTCTTCAACCCCGTGATGGAGGAGCTGAGGGCGAGGGGGCACGAAGTCCTTGCCACCTCCAGGCACTACCGTGAGGTCGAGCAGCTCGCGTCTCTGCTGGGGGTGGAGCTCAAGTTCGTGGGTTCCAGAGGAGGGAAGGAGACCATCGACCAGCTCAGGTCGAGCCTAGAGCGGATGAACTCCCTGCTCCCGATGGTGGCGGGGTTCCAGCCGGACGCCTCGGTCTCCGTCGCGTCGGCGGACTGCGCCAGGATTTCCTTCGGCATCAGGGTGAAGCACGTCGCCGTCAGCGATTCCCCACACTCCGTCATCGCGGGCAAGCTCTCGCTCCCGTTCTCGAGCCACCTGCTCACTCCGTGGATCATCCCCTACATCGCGTGGTACCGCTTCGGGCTGCAGAGGAGCGAGATAACCAAGTATCACGCTCTGGACCCTGCGGCGTGGCTGAAGAGGGAGTCGAGGCCGAGCTCGCCCGAGGAGAAGACCAAGCCGGGTCGTCCGACTATTCTGGTGCGGCTCGAGGAGTCGTACGCCCCCTACATGATCGGGACCGACGAGTCGTGGACGAGCAAGGTCCTCCAGCGCCTCTCGGACGACTTCAAGGACTGCAACATAATCGCGCTCTGCAGATACCAGGACCAGCTCGAGATGGTCAAGCAGAGGTTCGGGGAAACTATGCACGTGCCCGAGCGCGTGGTTGACGGGGCCGGTCTCATCAGGAGGTCGGACGTATTCATCGGGATGGGTGGGACCATGACGACGGAGGCGGCCCTCATAGGGGTCCCGACGATCTCTGCATACCAGGGGTCGGGCCTCTACACCGAGCGATATCTACTCTCGATGGGGCTCCTGCTCAAGACCCACAACCTCGACGCCCTCTCGCGGCTCGTGCGCAAGTCGCTGACCAAGAAGTACCACAATCACTGCCACAGGAAAGCCAAGAAGCTTCTCGATTCGATGGAGGACCCGGCCGAGAAGATCGTGGGCTACCTTACTGCACCCAGAATGTCGGCTCACTGAAGACTCAGAAACTCGGACGTTCGTGTCACATGCACATAGCCGCCGGCCATTGGTTCTCCTCGCTAGTCCAGTGAGACTTATCTAGCTCATCGGGAGATGACGGAGGACAGCCTAGCCCGGTGGTGTAGTGGCCAAGCATACTGGCCTTTGGAGCCGGTGACCTCAGTTCGAATCTGAGCCGGGCTACCTCTTTTTCATCTCGAACACGTCCGTCCGCAATTCTCCAGACTCAATATACGATAAGGAAACATATCCAAGTCTGGCAGCATTGTAGTACGACAAATCTGACTTGAGACGAGCCCTCATTCTTCCAAGTTGAAACGCAACCTGTCGCTCCAGTAATTTGGCCGGCATCGACCCAGTAATTGTAAGGAGTCTGTTTTCAAATATGACCCTGCCATCTCGGGACATCATGTCCGCCCCCCTTCCGAGGGATCATTGAGGATAAGATCCTCGATTCCCATGTGATTCCGTGCAATCGAATACGCGATTTCAGACCCAAGCCTGCCGTGTGGATACCTGTATCGAGTCATTAGCATTTCCCTCTCCGTCTCTCTCCTAAGTCTAGTTTTGTAGGTCGACAGAGGAGCCAAGAGAGAATTCTTGGACGCTATCGGCCCACGGCGCTCATCCTTCTCAATCGAGTATAGCTGCGCAGGGTCGGCAAGGTAAATAGATGCGACTCTGATTTCGGGCGATCCATAAGCGAGTCTCAATCGGACACCGTCATACGACACTAATGTAATCCTAGGATACCGCTTCCCTCGTCGAAGTCCCAGCCAAGCTTCGTAATGACCATCGTGATACACTCGCAGTTTCCTCGACCGGCCAAAGAAATCGCCAATACCCATCTCCAAATGACAACCCCATCCTGGAACAAATCCAAGTTTCTCTGAAGGCTGCACTGACACACTGAATCTCGAGATGCCTTCCGAAGCCGGTACCTGTTCGACTTCGAAATGGGGATTCCCGGCATCTGAAAGATCCAAGATTCTGCTTCGCGAAGGCAACCAAGAAAAGCCAGCCTCGTTTTTCATGATGATGTCTGGCATGCTGGTCATGAATTCGCCTCTTGTGAGTAGCTTCGGAAGAATTGTCAAGTTCTGACCTTCGTGGCCGGCGTCATTCGGCGCGGTGGCCATCCACGTCGACCCTCCCTCATATCGATGGTAGACGGATTTCCCCGACTCGAGATAACTCACATTGAGCAAGGTTTTTTCGCCCGGTCTAAACCCCGAAACTAAGGTCTGAAGCAGAGATGCTGGCAAGAATGACATCGTTCCTTGATCAGTCCGTAGGTACATTCGGTTCTGAGTACCAATGGATACCTTCAGCAACAAGAAAGAGACTCGAATGAGTAGATAAGCACCCGGATGAGTTATGACCCAGGTTCGAATCCTGGCCGGGCTACCTATCTCTGAGCACTTATCTGACCCGAGAGGTTGACCATTGCCCTATGGGCAGGCAGTCTCAGGAGGAAGACGGAACCTATTGACCGCTCAGAAACCTGCCCGGCGGCTAAGAAAGGCGCTAGATGCGCTGGCCTACGCCTCGCTGGTCTTTGACATCTGCATCGCCGTGGTCACCTCCGTGCGGGCCCTGGGGATCGGAGACTTCCAGTCGCTTCTCATACCGGTGAACTACGCCCTCACGGCCGTCGTTGTCCTCTCGGCGGTGGTGCTCATCATACTCTTGATCGAGAGGGCCTTCCGTCGCGACAGTGCGCCAACCGCCGCGCCGACACCATAGGCTAGCAACGGAAGACGGAACTTTCGCAGCCTCGCGTCCGACTCAGACGGCCCGGATCATAGCGGGATCGACTTTCCCTTTGTTGGCAGCACGACGTCCCCCTTCTTTGCGAGCTTGCGGAACATGTCGGGTCTCCCGGTGTGGATCGGGATGACCTTCTTCCCACCGATCCGGTTCACGAGGCCACCCACCCTCTCCATGGGCGCGTGGCCCGAGGCGTGGATCTGGTGGTAGTCGAACCCGAAGTGGTCGACCCAGTTCCTGATGATCTTCTCGTCCTGCTCGCCCTCTTCGTTGAATGCCTCCGTGGTCGCGTGGATGTACACGCCTCCTTTCTCTGGTCTGATGTCTATCAGCTCAGGTAGGTACCACCGGTCTAGGTGGAGCAACACCTTCCCCTCCTGCTTCTTCACGTCTTCGGCCGTGAATCCGTGGTCGAGGAACCTCCTTTCCCACTTGTAGTAGTCCGAGTCGTCGTAGCCTCCTTTGCCCTTCCTCCTGAGGTAGACGGAGACGTCCCTGCCGACCCGTGGCACCTTGAGTCTCTTGTCGACCTTGAGCTCCTCGAGGAGGAGTGCGACCTTCATCGAGACTACCAGGCGTCGGCCCGTGGCCTCGCATGCCCTGTAGAACGACAGGACCCTGTCGACGTCGTTCCCCCTGAAAGATGAGAAGACGAGGTGTGGGTTCGCCTCGAGCAGCCTGGTGGTCTCCTCGGCCACCTCGGCCTCGCCCATCTCCCGCTTCTTGTCACCTGTCGAGACCCTCGTGCCTTCGGTGATCAGAGCGACCGGACGCGCTTCCTGGGCGGCCTCGACGAAGTCGTCGGTCATGGACCCCATCGGGCCGTGGAACCTGAAGTCTCCAGTGTAGGCGATGGGGCCTTCCGAAGTCTGCAGGACGAAACCGTAGGCCCCCGGGATAGAATGGTCGACGTGCACGGGCTGCACCTCGATCGCGCCTACCTTGAACCGGTCTCCGGTACGGAACGTCCTGATCTCACGCCCATCGAGGGAGGACCCGCCAGACGCGCTCGAAGCCTGGTGTATGAGGGCCGTCGTCGCGCCGCAGTAGACGGGGATGTCCGGGTCGACCAGTGAAATCCTCCCCATGTGGTCGGAGTGGTAGTGGCTCAGTATTATCGCGTCTATCTCCGGAGGGGCGTGCCGGAGCCCGGTGTTCTTGAGGGACGTCTCGGAATAGAGGCCCGGGAGCTCGGGCAGCAGGCCGAACTCGAAATAGTCGCCTGCCCCGTTGACGTGCCTCGGGTCGATCCCCGAGTCGAAGTAATCCAACCCCTCGGAGAAGCCCGCCCCAAAGTCGAGCAGGACCTTTGTGTCCCCGTCGGAGACGAGTATCTTGTTACCCCCGATCTCGTTCACTCCGCCATAGCAGGTGATCTCGACTGTCACGAGCGAAGCGTGAGACTCCTGACCATATAAGACTCCCCCGAATCTCGGCTTCGGATTAGCCGATTCTGATACCCGTAGAACCTGGCAAGTTCCTTCCTGCGCCGCTCCCGCATCGCCTGGGGGCGCCGCCCGGATTCCAGTTTAAAACCACAGACAACGTTGCTCACCACGGTGTAGGCTGGGTGCCAAAGAAATTGACCGTCGGAGCCGACGCGCCAGAGCAGGTGAACGTGGTCGTGGAGATTCCGAGGGGCAGCAACGTGAAGTACGAGATCGACGAGGAGACGGGTTTTGTCTTCGTCGACCGCTTCCTCTACACTCCGACCTACTACCCGTTCAACTACGGCTTCATCCCGCAGACCAGGGGCGACGATGGCGACCCGCTCGACGCGCTCGTCGTGACCGAGGAGCCGGTCTTCCCTATGTCGGTCATCCGATCTCGCCCGATAGGGGTCCTGCTGATGGTGGATGAGAAGGGCCCCGACGCGAAGATCGTCGCGGTCCCGGCACGCCACGTCGACCCAAACTACTCGGACGTCGACTCGGTCGAGCAGCTCCCTGAGTTCACAAGGAAGCAGATAGAGCACTTCTTCCAGCACTACAAGGAATCGGAGCCTGGCAAGTTCGTCACGATAGGCGGATGGAAGGACAGCAAGCACGCGAAGGATCTGATTAACCGGGCCATTGGGATGTACGGCCGTTCGGCACCCTCGCTCAGAAGACGCCCCTCGCCAGCAGGAAAGAGAGCCCGAAGGACACCGCGAACCCGATGACCGGGCTGTAGACCCAGCCCAGGATGATGCTCTTCAGGACCTTCTTCCTGGCTCCCATCGACGCGAGGGCCGCCACTATCGTCTGGTTCATTGACGCGTTCACGCCGAAGATGTTCAACGCCGATATCACCACCGACTTTGTCAGCTGGGCGGCGGCGGCCTTCCTGAGGTCAAGTTGCACCAGGTCTTCGCCGACCCTCTTGGCTAACCTGGACCCCCAGGTGACCATCCCTAT
>Ga0182014_10000962_pt1 | contig 39255 bp, 36 predicted proteins | sample 612S2DmetaG_FD_120489 | JGI IMG/M metagenome (GOLD analysis project Ga0182014, IMG submission 120489) | Permafrost microbial communities from Stordalen Mire, Sweden - 612S2D metaG | ecosystem: Environmental > Terrestrial > Soil > Wetlands > Permafrost | place: Sweden: Stordalen | collected... | reverse complement strand
CAGCTCTTCTGGACTTGGTAACGGTGCCGGACTTGGTAATACTCAACTTCGTAACTTAGCTTCCTACACAGTAGGCCCAACATCAGGCGCTACAGTAGTAGTCAAAGAATTTACGTCAATTACTGGAACTACACCTGCAGCTACTGACTATACCGATACAATTACATTGGTTGGCGCCGGTACTTTCTAGTATACTTACTAGTAAGGTATGGGGTACAGATCAACTAAGAATTTAGCAATATTTACTTCTCTACAGCTACTGATAATTTCAGTAGCTGTAGGCCTTGTATCAGCCACTGGTATCCCATCCGGGGTGCACGGTATTACTGTATCACCGGCACTTCAACAGATATCCATTCCACGGGGCCAGCCTAGTTATACATTTAACACTGGTTTAGCTAACAATACATCACAGACCGTAGTTGTTCAGCTCAGTGCTCGTGATTTTACGGGGTTAAATGAAAGTGGAGCAATTAGTTTTCTAACTCCTCAGAAGTCGAACAGTAATGTACATTCTTTAGCGCAGAATATTACTTTTGAGTTATCACAGTTTGTTCTAACACCTTACCAGACGACCACAGTCCCAATTACTATAGTGAATGCCAATGAGCTTTCTAATGGTGGTCACTACGCCGCAATTATCTATAAAGTCACTTCTGCTCCCGTGCACGGCATTTCTAATCCAGTAAGTGTCAACGAGGCAGTTTCTAGTCTAGTCTTTGTTACCACAATTGGAACCGGCACACAGTCTCTAGCTTTACAGTACGCATCAATCGGAGATATATCGCTGACGTTCCCTAATACAGTTAATTTAGTTTTAACTGATAAGGGTAATACTCAAACCGTGCCAACAGGTGTAGTCCAAATTACTAATGCAAATAATGCCATCGTTTCACAGACGGAGATAAATACTACCTCAAATCTAATTTTACCGCAGTTCAGTCGAGAGTTTAAAATCAGCCTGACAAGCTATAAATTTAATCCACCAACAGGATACTATACATTCAAATTTTATTATAAGACCCCCGCTCAAATGGGCTATAGCCTGTATGAAAAGAAATTCATTTTTATCAGCCGTCAAGCAGTCATTCTAGCTGTGGTTATACTGGTTTTGCTCATCGTCCTGATTGCCCAACGAGTTAAGTCGATTGCAAGAATAAACCCCAGAGATAAATATTCTGCCTGAGATTGACAAGCCAATAATAGGCCTAACTATATTCTCAAACTTGCCAGATGTACCCAGCGACAATTTATGATATTATATTAGGTAGTTTGAGGGGATTAGAAGGTCTATTCGTAGTGCTATCGTGTGACGACATTTCTAGACAAAGATTATTAAACTAACCAAAGGCAAGCCCCACTAAATTATGAAAATACTTTATCGAGAAAGATTCCTTTTTTTTATAGCGACACTAGTTATTGGTGCTATATTTCTGCTTTCTCCAAAGGCCCATGCTGCCTCAACGACTGGGAGTTATCTAACTACCTCACCAATATCTGACAACATAACTATCCTTCCAGGGCAGAGAGGATCAACAACTCTTGAAGTCCAGAACAATTCCTCGGTCTCCGAAACAATTACCGTAAAACTTGATAAGTTTACGCCAAACGGAGACTTGGGCGAAGCCAATATTACTACCCCGAGCGTAACCGATCCTTCAGTTAGCTGGGTACATTTTTCTACGACTAGTTTTGTTGCTCAACCAGGTGTCTGGAATACCATAACAATGACCATTAACGTCCCGAACTACGCTTCTCTAGGTTATTACTACGCCGTTTTATTCATACCTAAATCTTCTCAGACAGCCCCGACTACAAGCGATCAGATAAGAGGTGCAAACGCAATATTCGTGCTAATGGATACCAATTCCAGTAACGAGCAACGACAGCTTACTTTAACAAGCTTTTCGTCAACCAGTGGACTGTATCAATTCCTCCCGGCTACCTTTCAAATTAAAGTCAAGAATAATGGAAATATTAACCTAATTCCACAGGGTGATGTGTATATTAGTCGTAGTCCTAACGGCAAAGTGATTGATACTATTGACGTAAATAGTGGCCTTGGGAACGTCCTCCCAGACTCGTCTAGATTATTCAGCGCATCATGGGTAGATGGACTCCCCGCATTCGTTAACAAGCTTGTAGGCGGACAGACGATTACCAATAAGAAAGGCCAAAGCATTAAGCAATTAGATTGGAATTTCTCTGAGCCGATCTCAAAATTCAGATTTGGTAAATATTATGCACATTTAGTGCTTGTCTACAACAACGGTAATCACGACATACCAATAAATGCTTATCTATCGTTCTGGGTCATACCCTGGAAGCTAATTCTAATAATTATTATAGTTATTGTTGCAATAATCTTCTCCTGGAAAACCATCAGAAAAATTGTTAAACAAACGTTTTCACGCCATAAGAAGCAAAACTTTAAGAATTAAGAAGTACTTTTTCGGCGTTAACTTAAATCTTTTTTGATTTGATCAAACTCAGCTTTTGAAATCTCGCCTTTGGCATAACGGTGCTCCGCAATATCCATAGCCCTGGGGGTATGAGACTCATCTCGGTAGTGCTTGGAGTAGTGATGCGTAATCAGTACGGCCAATAATATAAATATAAATAAAAGTATTAAGAGCGAAAATATACCAGCATGCCAATTAGGTTCTCCTATTAGCTCTCTCTGATACATTTCGCCGAAAACGTATTGAATCATACAGTAACTCCTTGTAATAAAAATTATACGCCCTAAATCATATAATCAAACTATGCAGTTTTGCGTTAATATTAAGATTCATCCGTTACTTCCGTTCTGAGACCGGGTTTTTCCCAAAATGATTTATATTTTGCATGGAAACCAATCGTTAGGAGGAACAATATCCCGAGCACAATGATAAAAATTGCTCGGTCAATTACATTGGCGGCAATAATATTGGCGCTACTAATATGATGTAAGTGACGGGTGAATAACAAGAATGCTTCGCGTATGCCTATGGCGCCAGGCGTAAGGGCTACAAACAGAGCAAAGTTTGCCGCACCGGTGTAAGTAATCATCTGACTAATGCCAATATGCGGGTTTACGCTATGCAGTTCAACGCCATATATTGCAACCTGTATTAAGGCTTGAAGTAGGGTTGCGCCAAAGAGAAGGCCAATGTTAGTTTTGCTCATGTTTAGATCGGTTATTTTTATATGACTCCGGTTTACGAAGAGGTAAATAACAATAAAGGATATAATCCCAACCAATATTGAGGCACCCAAACTTTGCCATAGCGGCCTGGTGCTAACGAGTAGTAAAAGACTGCTAATGATCGCATAGAACATATAATATATTAGGGTAACGAAAACATAATTCCTCACCTTAAGATGCTTGATTCTTTTTAGATAGGCTCCCCTTACCACAATGCCACCTTGCCCGGGTACGAAGAAATTTACCAAAGTCGAATAAGCATTGAGAAGAAAACCCTCTTTTATAGCTAAGTCTTTACGACAAATTAGGAGTGTCGCCCAGACTATGGCGCATAGGGCCAAAAACCAAGCCGTATATAGCAATAAAAGCCAAATGAGGGTCGTTAGATGGGTATGGGATAGTTGGGCTAATAAGTTACGGTGGTCATCTATGTAATAGGTAAAGGCTACTGCAGTAAGGCAAATTAGTACAATTGCCGTAATGGCTCTTAGTCTGGGTTTCATATGTGGTTTAATTATAGTCTATAATTACGTTAAGCTTATATTAAGGCAATAAAATATATAATAGGGGCAATGGAAATCAGTAATGAGTAAATTCTCAGACAGACTGCGCAGGCTTTTAGCGTCTAGAGGCTTCTATGTGTTTATATTGATATTTTTTATTTTTGAGGCAGGATGGATCGCTCTGTCGGCAGCCTATCCGCAGGCTTTTGATGAGAATTTTCATTTCGGATTGATTAAAATCTACTCGCATTACTGGTTGCCTTTTCTTAGCCGGCAACCGCCCAACGCCAATGCTTTCGGCGCAGTAGCTCGTGACCCATCATACTTGTACCACTATTTAATGAGCTTCCCATACCGTCTTATTGCGCTATTCGCGCATACACAGGTGGCACAGGTCATTTCTCTTCGAATTATTAATATTGGTTTGTTCGCGGCAGGATTAATTCTCTTCCGGCGTATTCTTTTCAAAGCTGGCACATCTCTTCCCTTAGCTAATCTTTGTTTATTACTATTTGTACTCATCCCAATAGCACCACAGCTAGCAGCCCAGATTAATTATGATAATCTTTTGCTACCGCTACTAGCATGGGCAGTTTTGCTATCTTTCCAGGTTATTGGACAGCTAAAAGACCATAAACCGTCGGTAGTTACAATCATAGGGCTAGCTAGCCTGTGCCTGTTAACATCTCTCGTTAAGTATGCGTTTTTGCCCATATTCTTCGGAGGGGTTATTTTTCTAGCGCTTGTGGTTATTAGAAGTTATAAGAACGCTCTAGGTACGTTCTTTAAGAATTTGCATAGCAGCTGGAAGAAGCAGTCGCTTCCAATGAAGGCCTTGCTAGTTGGCATGTTACTTATATCTACTATAATGTTCGCCCAGAGAGACGTTGTAAATCTGGTCGAGTATCATACTTTCTTGCCAAACTGCGTCAAGGTTTTAAACTCTAAAGACTGTAGCGCTTATTCTGTTTGGTCTAGTGACTATGGCCGTCATTTACAAGTACAAACTGGTCTTAAAAACGGGTCGTTTAAATATATGAATCCCGTGTCCTACATAATAGAGTGGGTTTATTGGATGTGGTATAGATTGTTCTTTGCGGTAAACGGCCCGATCAGTAGCTTTACGAATTATCCACCTCTTCCTCTTCCAGCCGCTGCGGCTATTCTGATAGTACTGGGCGGACTGGTTTGCGTCGTTAAGTGGCGTCATAAAATCTTCGATGGTAATACCAAGCTTATGTTTCTGGCAGCAGTCAGCGGCATTTATGTACTGGCTTTGATCGTGCAGGGCTATTCGACTTATCGCTATACAGGCGTTCTGGAGAATATGAACGGACGCTACCTTCTGCCGGTTATTCTACTTTTGGCCGCCATCTTTGGAAGGGCTATTAGTCTACAATTAGGTAAATCGATTTCGGCCAAGGCTATAATCAGCCTAGTTGCGATAGTCTTGTTCATGCAAGGCGGCGGTTTCATAACTTTCATTACCCGCAGTGATGATACATGGTACTTTCAGAGCAGCGTTGTAAGAAAAGTTAATGATGACACTCGTAAAATAATTAACCCAGTCGTTCTAAACGGCAAGAAGCAATATCAAACCAGTATTTGGGAGTTTAATTAGGGTATTTATTTAAACTGTTGACGTTTGATCGTTTCCAGAACATCTTCAATTAGTGACCTGTTGATGCGAATCAGGTTGGCAATGATGCCTAGGGTAATAGAGAAGAATGAAGCTATCAAAAAAACAGCTCCGGTAAGCAATGATTGAATGTGATGCGGCCCTCCAGAGTTCTTGATAGTTAATACTAGCCACAGATAATGCACGAAGGGGATAGCCCCGATGAGAAACAATAGGCCTCCTAAACTTAAGAAAACAGTATAGGGTTTGTACATAGTAAAGGCATTAAACATAGCGGCACCAGACTTTCTGACATGCTCCCAGTGTGTTTTAAACAGCCTGGATTCACGGGTTTTCGGGTTGGTCTTGATTGTAATGGTTGCTAGCCCCAGTCGCTTGTTGGCGGCTTGGATAGTGGTCTCGGTGGCAAAATTAAAGCGTCCTACCAAGTTTATTTTGATAGCTGCTTCTTTGCTATAGGCCCTGAAACCACTGGTCGCGTCTGGGATATTTGTCCCAGCGGCCAGATTCAAAACCATAGTCCCCACTTTCTGTAAGATCTTTTTTGTTGGTGAGAAATGATCAATAGTATGGGTTTGCCGGTCGGCAATGACGGTGTCGGCCTTGCCGTCCATGATCGGTCTAATCAGATCTGGGATCCGTTCCTGAGGATATTGATTATCGCCATCAGTCAGAACCAAGATGTCTGCTCCCAGTTCTAGAGCTCGTTGTATACCATCCCTTAGGGAGTTAGCTAGCCCGCGGTTCTGAGAGTGATGCACGAACTCCTTAACGCCTAATTTCTTGGCAACTTCTACGGTGTTATCAGTGCAGCCGTCGTCTATTACCAGCGTTTCTATGCTAGATATGCCGGCAATAGTCTTAGGGATAGTACTTAGTACCATTGGTAGGGTATCTTCCTCGTTTAGACAAGGAATCATTATTACGAGTTTCATAATTATGATTATTATAACCTAAAACAACTGAATATTTGCCTTAAGAACCTCTATATACGGATCTCCTTGTTTCCTTGTCAAAATATCAGAAAAAAAGTATGATTGTTAGATATGGGTAACCTAGAAATTGTTTCAGCTAAAACTGCTCTCGTTGTGATAGATCTACAACAGGGAATCGTTAATCGACAAACGATGCCTTATAGTTCCGAGGAGGTGGTAACTAATGCCGCTAAGCTAGCCGATGCCTGCCGGAAAAAGGGAATGCCGGTTTTTCTGGTAAGGGTTAAATCGTCGCTTGACGGTAAGGATTCTCTCCACCCAATAACTGATAACCAAGTGCCTAAAATGAATTTACCGGATGACTGGGCAGAGATTGTGCCTCAACTGGGCCCACGCCCCGAAGATTTTGTTATTACTAAGCACCAGTGGGGCGCTTTCTACGGTACCGAACTCGATTTGGAACTTAGGCGGAGAGGTGTTGAGACAATTATCCTTTGTGGCATTGCAACCAACATTGGCGTTGAAAGTACCGCTCGTTTCGCTTATGAGTACGGCTATAACCAAATTTTCGCCGAAGATGCCATGGCTTCGATGTCAGAAGAGGATCATGTCTATTCTGTAACCAAGACATTCCCGCGTATCGGCTTAGTCCGTAAGACAGCAGAAATACTAGTCGCCATTTAAGTCTACATAGTTAGTAATAAGAAATATTTATGACTGCTTCTGCTTAAGTTGAGCCAATTGTCAGAGTTAGCGATTTAACCAAGAAATATGGTGATTTTAAAGCAGTTGATAACATTAGTTTTTCTGTAAATCCCGGTGAGATATTTGCATTTCTCGGCCCAAATGGCTCAGGGAAGAATGCCACAATAATAATGCTTAAAATTCTTATTACCCCCCAGGTAATTAAAAAGATATTGTCCCTAACCTCGCAAGAGTCCCAGCACTGCTATACCGATCTTAATCAGATTTCCAGGCCCAGTTTGGTACCAGACATAACGCGGTTCCCAATTTGGTTGATATTTTGATTTGAATTGGTGAAGGCCTCTAAAACCTATAAAGCTATTACTTACTTTATAAAGTGAAATCAGCAGGCGTTCGGCTGTCGAGTGCATAAATGGCCTAGCATCTAGAGGTGATAGCCCCAAGTTAAAATCGCTATAGCCTTCATTGCTGTCGGCTTTTAGCATATTGATGAACAATAAATCAATACTGTTGGTCGGCGCATCGGCTCGATGACGCATTAGATCTATTGTCGCAACACCCGGTTTAAAGGATGGTAGCCCGTTAGCAAAGGCTTGAGCTTTGCCATCTTTGTCACGCAGAACGTAGAGAGTTACATGTTTTAGATAATCATCATCAAACCGTCCCGTCAAGAATGACCATTCTTTTCTGTGCGGTAAGTCAACCCAACTATCGGATACTTCGCGAAGTTCAGATATTAGCTTATTGTGGTGCGGGGCAAGATAGCTATGGTAGGTGAAAGCTTGTTTATTATATCTATTCAGTAGGTTGCGGAAATATTTATTACGGATTGTAGTAGTTTGAAACTCATTTAGATCGATTACGGCATCAGCTCCTATCAGAACGCTTTTGAGGGTAATTGACAGATACTCTTCTTTATATTTATCGGTCGTTTGTATTAGGGTAATAACCAAGTGGCGCTGTTTGCAGAACAATTTAAATTCTTGCATAAGTATGCTGATCGATTTTCTAGCACCTACCGGATCACCCATACAGACAGCGACTCTGAACTTTACTCCGTAAGCAATAAAAGCCTTATTGTCACTTGAGAAGAAGTAGGTTTTGTCCGCTGGCCAAATTTTGAAGAAATCATCGACTTCTCCGCCATAGATATCCAATAGTTTACGAGCCCGTGCGCTGTCGTCGGTAATTTTATCCATAGGCGTACTTTAACAATAAGTTTGAGCCGAACAAAATAGAAGCGTTGCATACTAGCCTATGGCAGTGTTGTGGCTTACAATAAGAGCGATGCCTAAATCTTACAAATAAAACTATGAATAAAAATGATATTGCTATTAAAACCACAGGGCTAACCAAGCGTTATGGCTCGGTCGTCGCTCTAGATCATCTTGATCTTGAAGTTCATAGAGGTGAGATATTGGGTTATCTTGGTCCTAATGGAGCCGGGAAGACCACTACCATTCGTTCTATCCTAGGGCTTATTAAGCCAACGTCTGGAACCGCTGAGATATTTGGTATCGATTCACAGCAAAATAAGGTTCTGGCTCACAGTCGGTTAGCATACGTGCCTGGAGAATCAATTTTTTGGCCGTCGCTTACGGGTGCCGAAACATTGCATTTGCTCGGCAAGGTTCATGGTCAGATTGACCCTAAATACCAAAAAGAACTAATAAAACGATTCAAGTTCGAAGCCAATAAAAAAGTTAGAACCTATTCTAAGGGCAACCGTCAGAAAATCAATCTGATAGCGGCTCTATCTACCCGCGCCGAACTGCTGATTATGGATGAACCGACAACCGGTTTAGACCCAATTATGGAACAGGCATTTAAACAAAGTGTCCTAGAGGCCCAGGCCAACAACCAAACAGTCTTTTTATCTTCACATATTCTGGAGGAAGCTGAAGCACTATGTGACCGAGTTGCTATACTGCGCTCCGGTAAACTAGTGGAGCTTGGGACTTTAGCCCAAATGAGGCATTTGTCGGCAGTATCTATTCAGGCGACTTTTGAGGGTGTGCCACCCAACATTAGCCATATCCAGGGCGTATCCAATGCCATAGTCACGGGTCATCAACTTTCATGTCAGGTACGTGGTTCAATCGAACCACTGCTTAGTGTCTTAAGCGCTGCTCATCCCAAAACATTACTGAGCCGAGAACCGTCGCTCGAAGAACTATTTCTGTCTATTTATGGTGACGGTGAGGTTAATCAGCAGGCTATCGGATGAGTTCGTCTACGGTGATTGATAAAAAAATTATAATGAAGCGTTTCCACTCGCCCAAAACAGTCATTGCCCGGTTTGTTGCTAAACGGACTATACGTTCAGCGACTCTATGGGCATTATTTTTTGCTATATATGTAGCTTCTAAGGCCATAGGCTTTGTTGATACATATCCTACGGCCGTCGCTAGACAAAAGGTGGCTGAGACGTTTAGCAATAACGTTGGTATAGAGTTAATGCTAGGGAAGGCTCCACGGAGCGGCAATACCGGAGCTTACGTGGCCTGGAATACTCTGGCTGTTATGGTTATCTTTGGTAGTATATGGGCAGTCTTATTGGCTGCAAAATACTTTAGAGGAGAAGAGGATACCGGTCGCTGGGAGCTGATGCTTGCCGGCCAATCCACGGCTCGAGGGGCAGCCATGAATAATCTTGCCGGTCTGGGCAGCAGTCTAGTGGTTTTCTTTGCCATACTCGCTATAGCTTTTTCCGCTATAGGCCGGTCAAAAGGAGTTGATTTTACTACCAGCGCTGCCATGTTCTTGGCACTGGCAACAGTCTTAGGCATAGTAATGTTCCTATTGATTGGCGCATTGGCATCAGAGATCATGCCTACACGTGGCCGCGCCGCGGCTGTCGCAACTACTGTCCTAGCTATTAGTTTTATTTTAAAAGCTATAGGTGACGTTACTTCATTTAATTGGGCCATAAATATTAGCCCTTTGGGTTGGGTGGAAAATCTAAAACCTTTAGCTGGTAGCCACCTGATATGGTTGGTGCCGATTATCCTATCATGCCTAATACTGGCTGTCTTCACTATCTACGTTGCCGGTAAGCGAGATCTTGGGGCAGGTATTATATCTGATCAAGATTCCAAGAAAGCAAATTTTCGGTTACTTGGGTCTCCATATTGGGCTAACCTTCGCCTAACTCGATCAAACATAACTGGCTGGTTAACCGGCATTACTGTTGCGGCAGTTCTATATGGCTTAATGACCAAAAGTGCCGCCCAGGCCTTTAGTCAGTCTAAAGGCGCCAAACACCTATTGAATAGTCTGGCTCACCAGGCTCAGCATTCTACGATATTAATATTCCTAGGGGTTGTTTTCCTGCTGCAGATGACAATCATCATGGCCTATGTCGCCAGTGCTGTATCGGCCGCCCGGCGCGAGGAGGCAGAAGGGTTATTGGACAATTTTTTGGTTAGACCATATAGCCGTTTGAAATGGATTGGCGGCAGGCTAATGTTAATTATTTTGGTGGCCCTTTCGGCTGGAGCGCTGACTTTTATCAGTCTTTTTCTGGCCACAGCCTATCAGCACGATAATATTGCAACGAATTTGCTCTTGGGTGCTTGCGTTAATGCTTTAGTGCCAGCAGCAATTACTTTAGGTATTGGAGTTTTGGCATTTGGCTTTATTCCAAGAATGAGCGCTTTCTTTGCCTATGGCGTGATAGTATGGTCATTTCTAATCTCAATACTGAGTTCTGGTATAAGCATAAATCACTGGATTCTAGACACGTCCGTTTTGAATCAGATAGTTTTAGCGCCGGCCGTTAATCCAAATTGGGCAACAGATATTATCGTGTTACTGATCGCAGCAATTTTATGCCTGATTGGGGTGCTGCGCTTCAACCGACGCGATTTGGCGTCACTATAAAGTACTATTTGTTGTGCTTGTTCGTAACATAGCTTATTGGGTGGCATAGCCAATAGAAATTGATTGTCCAACCGGCACCATATACCTTTGGAGTAAATAATCTTTGGTCAGTGCCGTTCCAGTAACGACTCTTTGTTCTTGCAATAGTAGGTTTGTCAAAATCGTAGGGTATTCCCAGAATATTGTCCGATTTTTTCTGGCTATTATTGGTTTTCATACTAGCATTTACGCCATTTTCAAAATCAGGTGCTATTATAAAGTCGTTATGCTTCCTAAACATAATAAATACCGATCAAGAGCAATTATCTTGGGCTTTGCCTCGGGAATCCTCTACGCTCTGTGGTTTTTAGGCTATTATCTGAATCCAAGCGTGATGACTAAGTTCGATGTTAGTGCCCTACAAGGAAGAGGCGAGTCCTACTATAAACTTTTTGTTGCAGGTGATGTAATCGCTGGCGTATTAATTCTTCTTTTAATTGTTAGCTTACTTAAAACGTTTCACAAAACTTGGGTTTGGAAGAGAACCAGTTTTTGGATATGTTTAGGTGGTCTTTTGGCATTTGGGGCAATGACAGGCATTGCCTGTTTCTTCCCAGCTTGCCTAGCCAGCTCAAATGTCTGTACTCAGAATCTCGAAATGATCTTTGATTGGCACGACATAACTGGAACTATAGCCTCATTCGGACAGTTTTTGAGCCTAGTCAGCGCATTAGTGCTGGTACATAAGAAAGTTTCCAATAATGTTTATATGGCGACGTTACTAATTACTATTGTTTGGTCAATGAGCGGTATAGTTTTTATTAGCTTCTGGACAGGAAACTTACATGTATCACTGTTTTTGCAGCATCTATTCTTAGTCCTATCAAGCCTAGCTCTCGTGGCCGTGCCGTGGTCTCTCACCAGACCCAAGTTTACTAGTAGCCTATAATTAGCTTATGCAAAAACGGGTCAATCGGTATTTGATAATAAGTCAGCTTATCTTGTTCATCGGGCTGGGCATTTGCATCGTCTTAATTCCTGGCTATTTATTTAAAAAAAATGAAGCAGGAGTTAGCAATTATGGGGTTCACTTCAAAACTGTCATCCCCTATAGCCTTGCTTTTTTAATGTGTGCCATCTATGTTTTCAGAGGAGCGCTCCTTATACCCCTTAAGGCGGTAGTTCTTGTCCAGCTACGCCGTGTATTGTTTATGTTTTCAATAATACTGATAGTGGCATTACTTACAACCTACACTTATAAAATTAACAATGTCTGTAAGGATATCCATATCGGTATGGCGATAGCTACATTTTGTTTTGAGATTATCGTCGCCTTTTGGCTGTGTTATAGGGTCCATAAAGATAAACTAAACTTGGGATTATTAGCCGTCCAGTTACTGGCTTTTACTGTTGCGGCTCTAACGCTCTTCGGGGTATTACGGCTACTTTTCGCAACCCAGTTACTGACCAGTTTGATGTTTGGGATAATCCTTATCCGTAGCAGTGCTGCAGCGCTGAAAGAACTAAAGTAGACTTAATAGCAGCGAAATAAAACCAAAATCAGTATAATTAAATTTGACGTTAGTCTAGAGAAGTGAGTAAATAAGCATTAGTAATTAATACAATTTTATAAAAATACAGTATCGGGGATTTCGATGGTTAACAAAGTCATTGGGTCACTAGTAAATCTAAACCAACCTGGCCGTTATGTACACTGGTCAATCTTCACAGTTTCAGTAGCCAATTTAATCCTAATTGCCGTTATGGTGCTGATTTTCGGGCTAGCTCTTTTGCTACCTTTCCCTAGGGGAGATAGCGAAAATGAAATTGAAGTCGCTTCAGACAGTGACGAATCAAGCGAGAATCTATCCGCCAAAGATCATTCAAGTGATAGCAATATGTGGACGCACAGGGTGCGCAAATTTGCTTTGAAAATACTACCACCCGGTAAACTGTTGCCTGATCGTCAACCAGCTTATGTTGCTTCATGGATTTATGTTTTTGGAGTAGCAAGCTTGGCGGCTTTTGGGATGGTCATAGTGTCTGGCATAGGTCTGGCTATAGGCGGGCCTACCTGGTGGCAGACTAACCCTCTCGGCCACTTCTTTAATAGCATGCATCTTTGGAGTGTTGAGCTATTCATGGCTTTCTTGGTTATTCATTTATGGGGTAAATTTTGGATGGCTGCCTGGCGGGGCAAGCGCCGTTTGACCTGGATATTAGGCGTAGCATCATTTCTAGCTGCAATTGTAGAATGCTTTACCGGCTACCTCTCGCAGCAAAATTTTGACGCCCAGTGGATTGCTACAAACGGTAAAGACGCCATTAATGCTACCGGGCTAGGAACATTTTTCAATTTGATGAATAGTGGTCAAATGCTAATGTGGCATATTGTATTAATCCCGATTGCTTTGACTGCGTTAATTGGTGCGCATATTCTAATGGTTCGCGTACGGGGGGTGTCACACCCATTGCCGACAAAAAGGCCTCATGGTCGGGCTGCACGAAAAGCTGCCGCAGCCGCCGATTCTGCTCATTGGCGAGGTCCGACAAGGCGTTACGATATCCTCAAGGAGGGAACTATCGCTACTGTTGTCGTGCTCCTGCTGGTGCTTGGTTTGGCTGCGGTCTTATCGTCCCCGGACGAGCCATCTGTAACTGTGGCCAGTTGGTCAAAGATAGCACCGGCTGATTTTATGGCCACGGCAGCCTCGGAATTGGCTGGTACAAGCGAAACCGCTACGTACGGTCCGCCATACAATAATGGATCGGTAAATGTGCAAAAGATCGGTATATCCTGGCAACTTCTTTCTGGAGTTCACCAGTCGATAAATCCTTCACAAACTTTTGTCCTTGCGCCCCTTGCTACTAACGCCTCAACCAACTCATCGCTGACTAAGGCCTTGGGAGTATACGACAAGGCCAATAATAAACAACAATTGATCTGGGCAAATAACTATTTAAGCGCCGTTCAAAACGTGTCCTTTGCATCCGGCAAGCCAGTTGTGCCTAGAGCTGATGATGGACCGGTGCCAACGCTTATTGCCACCGAGCTAACTTTGGCTCAGTCCGGGGCGATTGATGCCGATTTACTAGCCCAACAACCTTTTTATGGCTCAAACTATACAAAGCCACTGTTATTTATAGAAGATGGTAATTATTTCTCATCGTTGGCCCAGAAAGACAAACTAACCGGCACTCAATGGGGTGTTATGAATGAGACTGGTAGGTATCCCGGACAACCATGGTTGTGGCTCTACACTCTTTGGTATCAGGTACCTGGCTTTAGCTCTTCTGCAAATGTTGACCTGATTGCAATCTATCTAACAGCCCTGGCAACCGTTATGCTACTGGCAGTACCATTCATACCAGGATTACGCGATATACCCAGGGTGATACCAATTCATCGTCTTGTGTGGCGTCGCTGGAACCGACACAATAAGCGTTCGTAAGCAACTACTTTTAAATACCTTGATGATCCCATTTCCAATTAACAATTTCCGGCATGTCTATCCCGTGCTGATTGATAAAGTTGGAATGTTCAATTAATTTCTCTTCCATCATCTGTTTAAGATTGGCTGCCTCGTCTCCAGTAATTCCAGCTCGCTGGATAACATCCATGACTAAGTGAAAACGGTCCATATCGTTTCGAACGGTCATGTCAAAGGCTGTAGTAATCGTACCTTCTTCTTTATAGCCTCGGACATGCAGATTTCGGTTGTTTCTCCTATAAGTTAGGCGGTGAATTAGCCAAGGGTAACCATGGAATGCAAAGATTATCTCTTTATCTTTAGTGAATAATTCATCGTATTCTGGGTCGCTCATGCCGTGAGGGTGTTCATCGTTTGGCTCCAGCCGCATCAAATCAATTACATTTACTACTCTAATCTTTAGGGTGGGCAGGTGAGAACGCAGTATGGAGACTGCCGCAAGGGTTTCCAATGTTGGCACGTCACCGGCACAAGCCATTACGACATCTGGTTCCCCGCCCTCATCATTACTGGCCCAATCCCAGATACTAACACCTTTTGAACAATGCGTAATCGCTTCATCCATAGATAGCCACTGAGGACTATCATGTTTTCCTGTGACTGTTAGATTGATGTAGTTACGACTCCTAAGACAATGATCCATGGTTGATAGCAGGCAATTAGCATCGGGAGGTAGGTAAATGCGAACTATTGCTGATTTTTTGTTTACTAAGTGATCTATGAAGCCTGGATCTTGATGCGTAAAACCATTGTGGTCTTGGCGCCAGACATGAGATGTCAGTAGATAATTTAGTGAGGCGATCTCTCGGCGCCAGTGTAATTCAGATGACATTTTTATCCATTTGGCGTGTTGGTTAACCATAGAGTCGACGATTCGAATAAATGCCTCATAACTGTGAAAGACCCCATGTCTACCGGTTAGCAAGTAGCCCTCTAGCCATCCTTCGGCTTGGTGCTCACTGAGCATTGAGTCGAAAACGGCACCACTGGTTGCCAAAAATTCATCCGTCGGTTTGATTCTTGCCGACCACTGGCGATTGGTGACTTCAAATATTGCTTCCAGGCGGTTCGATATAGCCTCATCGGGTCCGAAAATTCTAAAATTGTGGTGTTCTTGATTAAGTTTAATAATGTCACGCAGGTAAGGCCCCAGAGCATGGACGTTGCCTATATTGGCAATACTACGATACTCAACATCGACTGCATAGTTCTCGAATTCGGGCATAACAAGCTCTCGTAACAGTTCTCCGCCATTGGCGTGAACATTTGAACCCATACGTTGCTCGCCAGTTGGAGCAAGCTCGGCAAGCTCTGGTAATAGCTTGCCAGAATCATCGAACAATTCCTGAGGCTTATAGCTGGCTAGCCATTCCTCTAAGAGAGGCAGATTATTAGGATGGTCTTGGTCTACGAGCAGAGGTACTTGGTGTGACCGAAAACTGTTTTCTATAGGTAAATTATCAATAGTTTTTGGCCCCGTCCAGCCTTTTGGCGAGCTAAGAATGATCATTGGCCAACGTGGCCTAGTGCTGTCATTATTATCGCGGGCATTAGTTTGAATTCGTTTAATCTCTTCAATCGCTTCATCAAGTTTTGCGGCCATTAATTGGTGCATTTTTTCTGGGTCATCTCCTTCCACGAAGTAAGGCGTCCAGCCGTAACCATAAAATAGCTGCTCCAGCTCTTCATGCTCGATTCGGGCTAGTAAGGTTGGGTTGCTAATCTTGTAGCCATTAAGGTGCAGTATTGGCAGGACAGCACCATCGGTCTTCGGGTTAAGAAATTTATTAGAATGCCAAGCTGTAGCCAGAGGTCCAGTTTCTGCCTCGCCATCACCAACTACGCACGCTGTGATTAACCCGGGGTTATCAAAGACAGCTCCAAAGGCGTGCGATAGGGAATAACCGAGTTCACCGCCTTCATGAATTGATCCTGGTACTTGGGGAGATACATGGCTTGACAGCCCACCAGGAAATGAAAACATTTGGAATAGCTTTTTTAATCCGTTCTCATCCTGGGTAACTTCTGGGTAGTATTCCGAAAACGTTCCTTCCAAATATACGTTACCCACAACCGCTGGTCCGCCATGGCCCGGTCCTGAAATGTAAATCATGTTGAGCCCGTATTTTTTGATGATTCGGTTTAAATGAACATATATAAAATTTTGCCCAGGAGTGGTTCCCCAATGACCAAGCAACAACTTTTTGATATGCTCGATTCGCAGTGGTTCTCGGAGGAGCGGGTTGTCGCACAGATATATCTGACCGACAGATAAATAATTGGCGGCTCGCCAATAACTATTCAGCTTACCGAGCTCTGTCTTGCTTAACGGTTTGTCTATGGAATCCATACTTTTTCCACCCCTCTGGTTTTACGCTTATGCAATTAACTGTTTCACTTCTCGGGCAATCGACAGTGCCTCGTCTGCGGGAATAATCCTTACACTTACTTGGCTGTCAGGATCAGATATTTGCCCCTGGTGCCTAGAATTACTTGATTCATCAAGCTTTATCCCCAAGTATTCTAGTCCCTCACAAATACGTGAGCGGATAGCTGCCGATTGTTCCCCGATGCCGCCAGTAAAAACCAATTGATCAACTCCACCAAGTGCTGCAGAAAGGGCCCCAATAGCTTTCCTAACCTGATAGCAGAATAATTCTACGGCTTCGGCGGCACGGTGATCGCTCATCTCACTATCTAGAAGTGTTTTCATATCGCCGCTAATACCTGACACTCCTTTTAATCCAGACTCAAAGTTCGTCATGTGGCTAAACTCTTCAATCGTAATGCCAAATTGCTTACTTAGGAAGCTCACAACTCCCGGATCTAAATCACCAGACCTACTACTCATCATAATTCCTGACGCTGGTGTAAAGCCCATGGTCATGTCTATTGGATGGCCATCGCTTATTGCCGCCAAGCTAGCGCCACTACCCAAATGTGCAAAAATTAGTCTACCATTGGCCGCGGACTCGTCAATCTGTTTCAGCTCCGACAGAAGATAACTATAGGACAAGCCATGAAAGCCATAACGACGCAATCCATCATCTTGGTATTGATGGGGTAAGGGGATTATCTGAGCAATTCGAGGGAGATTATGGAAAAAGGCACTATCAAAAATCGCATATTGCTGGACGCCTGGGAACTTTTTACCTAGTTCAGCTACCAGCTGCAAAGACTTTGATGTGTGTTCGGGGTCGAAGCTGGCAATGTCCCCTAGGTCTTTCTCTAGATTTGGAGTGACTGGCTGGGAAGTGTAATAATGCTGACCACCCCGAACAAAACGACTACCAATTGCGGTTGGGTATGCGTCTTTAGCTTTTTCTCCAATTATATCAATGAGGTTGCCAATCGCTGCATCTGTATCCGACCCATCAACCACTAGCGACTCCGACTCGCCATGTCTGTCTTTAATAATAATTGAAGCATCTGTTTGGCCAATATTAATTAGTGATATATCAAAAAGTTTTTCTATAGGTTCTTGATCAACCTCGGCTTTAAACATTGCTAATTTGACGGAAGAAGACCCCCCATTAACTGATAGAATATTGCTTATGCTGCCCACGTAATAATAATAGCAGAATATATAGATATATTCGCCAAAACTCGAGCTTTATTGGTGAATGTTTCTGCAGTCTCCTGGAGTATGGTCTCTTCTGGATTTACTCATGTTTCACCGACTAGGACCCGTCAAATATTTTTAGCCCTTTTATTTCATCGGGCAAGAATCCCTCGGCTGGCTTAAAGTTGGCCTGCCACTTATAGCCTTTATTGTAACCTAGCTCCTGCATCAGCTTGGTCGGGGCATTTCTTACAGCTAGTGGTACGGGTAGGTCAGGGAAGTCTCTGGCAGCTGACTCGGCCCGGGACATAGCATCGGCAATCGTTCGGGATTTTTTTGTCTTAGCAAGCACGGTGGCGCAATGAAAGAGTGCATATTTGCACTCCGGCATTCCGATTCGCTCGACGGCCTGAAAGGTAGCGACCGCTAGATTAAGAGCGGCTGATGCTTCTAGTCCAACATCTTCCGAAGCAAAAATTACCATTCGTCGAGCAACAAATTTGGGATCCTCGCCGGCATTTAGCATGCGTGCTAGATAATATAGAGTAGCACTGGGATCACTGCCCCTCATGGATTTTATGAAAGCACTGATCACATTGTAGTGATTTTCGCCCTTCTTGTCATAGCCGGGTAGTCTTTTTTGAGCAGCTGTAGTGACGATGTCGGCCGTAATTTTTCCATTGGTTAATTGCTCAGCTAACTCCAGGTTGCCTAGAGCGACTCTTGCATCACCACCGGAAAGTTCTGCGAGCAAATCAATACTCTCTTTGGGCAAACGCTTGACCGTTAGGTTCTCGGCTTTAGCTGCTTTCTTAATTATCGTTACAATATCATCCTTCGTCAGGGGCTCGAGAATTAGCACTCGGGAGCGACTCAATAATGGGTTAATTACCTCAAAACTTGGGTTTTCAGTAGTCGCACCTATTAAAACGATTGTGCCGTGCTCGACGTGAGGCAGAAATGCATCTTGCTGGCTTTTGCTAAATCTATGTATTTCATCTACGAATAAAATTGTTTGGAGTCCCAGTCGCTGGTTGACTTCGGCCTGGGAGACAACCTTAGTTATATCGGCTTTTCCGGCGGTAACTGCACTTAATTCTACGAATTCAGCATTTGTCTCTTTGGCGATAATCCTAGCTAGTGTTGTTTTGCCACTCCCAGGTGGCCCCCACAATATTAGGCTGGTAGGTTGTTTGTGCTCTATAATTTCATGGATTATTTTGCCAGTATCCACGAGATGATGCTGCCCGACAATATTTTCCAATTTTTCCGGACGCATTCTATCTGCAAGGGGCCTAAAACTCATACTTATAGTATAGCGTAGAGCAAGCGACTATTATCGATAGTTTTGCCAAGCCATCAAATCATTGTGATTTGATGATACCTGGGTAATCGGCATTTTTAGTTTACGAGGAGTATAATCCGAGGTAGTTATAAATATGAGTTTTACTAAATGAGGAGATTGTAATTATGTCTGAATTTATTGTTACTACAAAAAACCTCAAGAAATATTTCTCTTCAAGAAGTGGTACTGTTAAGGCTGTAGACGGAGTTAATCTTGCCGTACGACAGGGTGAAATATTTGGCTTTTTAGGTCCCAACGGAGCTGGCAAAACGACCACTTTACGAATGCTAGCAACGCTTATGACCCCAACAAGTGGGACGATTAATATCGCCGGATTTGATGTCGCCAAGCAGCCTGATGAGGTTCGTCGCCATATTGGTTATGTTGGCCAGAATGGAGGGTCAGACAGGCCGGCCACTGGAGTAGAGAATCTTATACTGCAGGGTCGCCTTTATGGAATGAGCCATGCAGAGGCAAATGAACGTGCTAGGGAATTAGTCAAGCTACTACAACTTAACGACTTCGCCGACAGAATCGTCTATACCTATTCTGGAGGCCAACGCCGCAGATTGGACGTTGCTATTGGTATCATGCATCGCCCTGATGTGCTTTTTCTTGACGAACCAACTGTCGGGCTTGACCCACAGAACAGAGCAAACTTATGGGATGAAATAACCAAACTTAAATCTCAGGGCGTTACCATCTTCTTGACTACTCACTATATGGAAGAGGCCGACATATTGTCCGATAGATTAACTATTATTGATGAGGGTAAGATTGTGGATGAGGGTACGCCCGAAGCCCTCAAAAAAGAGGTCGGTGGTGACTGCATAGCCATCGGCGTTGAGAATCAACAAGATGTTGGGCAAAAATTAAAAATAGCGATTAAGAAAGAAGGCTACAGTACAAAAATTACCGAAGAATCGGAGCTCATAAAGATCTATGTAAAAGATGGTGCATTGGTTGTGGGCAGGCTTATGAAACTATTGGATCAACAGAAAGTTAAACTAAGAACAATAACTATTACCGAGCCCTCACTAGACGACGTTTTTCTCCAAAAAACTGGCTATTCCTTAAGAGACAAAGATTTAGATGAAGGAGGACAATCATGAAAACACTTCGCGATATTCGCCTACTTTTCTGGCGTAAGATGATGGAAACGCTACGCAACCCGATATACATCGTGGTCAGTATGCTTACTCCAGTCGTCTATCTTTTGTTATTTTCACCCCTTCTAAAAAAGCTGACTATCCCTGGATATACGCCAAGTGATGTACTCAATCTGTTTGTCCCTGGGCTACTAGTAATTGTGGCTTTTCTAAGTGGCTTGTTTGTTGGCTACACAATGATAGATGAGGTCAAAACAGGCGTGATTGAACGTTTTCGCGTAACGCCAGTCAGTCGTTTTGCTCTTCTGGCTGGTCGAGTCCTAAGGGATCTTGTGAATACCCTTGTTATAGTCATATTCTTTACCTTGGTTGCCATACCTTTTGGTTTTCATGTACATATTTTGGGTTATTTAGTGTTGCTGATATTAGTGGCGCTATTGTTAATAACGACTTCGTCATTTGGTAATGCATTAGGGCTAATACTCAAAGACGAGGATAGATTATCGCCAATAGTTCAAGGTATTAACTTGCCAATAATCCTACTGTCGGGCATGCTGCTCCCCATGGTTCTAGCCCCGACATGGCTACAAGTAATTGCACACTTCAACCCCGCATATTATGCCGTAGAAGCGGGAAGGTTACTCGTAGCAGGTCACATTTTCCAAGCACAGGTTGGCGAAGCGTTTTTGTTTATGGTTCCACTAGCAGTATTCGTTGTGTTTTGGGCAACCAGAGCATTTAACAACGCCCTATCATAAGTATTAATTGTGTAATAAGAAAATCGAAATCATTACAGATACAAAATACACCAACTCTATATTGACGCATTAATTACTTTATGTTAATATAATGCTCTCTGTTACGGATTTTGAAAAAAGTACATAACAAGTACTTTAACAAGCTAGATTGTCACAATATATTTAAACTGTGCGGCAACCAGAGCAAGATTATAAGTACAACTTATTTTGTGCTTAGAGTCTTGCGCTGGTTGCAATAACTGTTGAACGCTAACGCGCTCCGGATATTCCCGTGCAGATAACGTATTGCAATCATTTTCTAAAAAATTGTAACTTCATTTACATCAACTTTATCCTTTTGAACATGGAAGTGACTTTTTGTAGACGAATATCGTATATAAAAAGTCACTTCCCTAAACGGAAATGGCGACTTGTGTCCAAAGCAATTTGGCACAACAATCAATATTTCCCGTAAGGAGGGGGAATATCTTAAATAACACCATAAATGTATCAAAGAATACCCATCCCTAATAAAGGAGAAACAGAGATGTCATTGAAACGAATCGGATACGCCTGGAGCGGATTTATGCTCTTGGTTGTATCTGCTCTTGCAGGTTCAGGGTTAATAGCCTCAACACCTGCCGGAGCAAGCGAAGTACCAGTATTCCACTACTCGGTACTCGGTGGTGATCCATACCTTATAGGTGGTGCTCCCACACCACAGTCGTTCGTCAATGACATTACGTCAGCGCGAGCGACTACAACCCTAGAAAGGGAAGGATTAACGCCGTCGCAGGTGAGTGCTGTCCAGTCCCAGGCGAGAAACTCCGGTTTCACATCGTGCAAGATGAATCAAGGACAACACTTACTCGCAATGTCATTTGGGTCAACAGGAATACATGTCAGTAAGAATGTAATCTTTGACGATCCAAATTACGGCAGTGGTGCCCCGGCTTGGTGCGAAAATGTAGTAATTAATCATCGCTCAGAATCAGTAGGAACGCCAGTTGTAACCACTTCGGTTAACGGCAATGGTACGACTACGACTACGACGACGACAACAACTACGACAACCAGGAAGACGGTAATCAAGATTTTGGTACCTGTGAAGTGTGCGAATATTGCCCTAGTTTCTATAGGTAACGGTTCATCAAAGCACAACAGTAGCAGTAGTACCTCGACCACCGTACCTCCAACACCAACAACGACGACGACTGTATCCCCGCCGGTAACGACGACTACAGTTTCACCGCCGCCACCTCCACCGCCGACTCCATCGTTTACGTGCAGCCTTCTTAAGGTGACACCGACGACCGGATTCAGCGCAACTGCTGTAGCGACCTACACCGAGACTAACGTCACGGGGACGATCACTGCTAGCACCTTGTGGAGCAATAGTGCACCAAACAATGTCACGACAGTGGCAACGATTGGTCCACCGGGCACTGCAACATCGTCATATACCTATACAGGGGCAGGAACCTACACGGTGACAGAGACATTCATTGTAGCTGGCGTCGCGCAAAACCCAACCTGTACAGTGTCCGTGACGATACCGCCTTGTCCAACAAAGCCACCACCTTGTCAACCTCCGGCTCAACCGCCATGCACGCAGCCTCAGACTCCTTGCACACCGGCTCAACCGCCGTGCACGACAGGATCCAAAGGTCAACATTCTGGTAACTCCGGTGGAAATGGTTGGTAATTCTCATCAATAGGGCCACGAAAGTGAGGTGAGAATAGTAGACTTGTGATTACCCCGGTAATCTGAAAGATTTTATCGTCTCTTATTGAGGCATTCAATCTTGAAAGATTACTGGGGGTCACTTGTCTAGTTACAATCATCGTTTACACGATTTTAGAAAATGCAATACGTATAGCGAGGTGGTCATGGACTGGAGAGTTTTGAAGTCATTAGCTTCTACATAAACCCAACCAGAATCATTATTACCACCTCGCATCACCAACCCTTTATTAAATATTTTGTGATAATCTTAGCTTGTCAAGATTAGTGTGAATAATTGTAAGTTAGCGTGATAAGTCTCATAATTACTCTCAGATTTATATAATCTTAAAGACATGACAGACATCACCAAGGAGCTAAATATTGCCGAGGCTGAGCTTTGCAGAGCCGACCCGCTGATAGCGCGCATTATCCAGTCCCAAACTCCGATTCGACATTCCCCCAGAACAAATTATTTTGCATCCCTTTGTCAATCTATTATTAGTCAACAAGTCTCAACATTAGCAGCTGCTGCCATTTTCGCCAGACTTAAACAATTAACAGACCTCAACCCAGCGCAAGTAGTTGGCTTGACACCTGAACAGGTTAAAATTATTGGCTTATCCAGACAGAAAGCTAGCTATCTTATGGATCTAGCTGGGCACTTTGTCGCTAACCCAAGGGTCTATAATCACCTTAGCAATAGTACGGACGAAGAAGTGATCACTGAACTTACGTCCGTTAAGGGCATCGGAATCTGGACAGCTCAAATGTTTTTGATGTTTACTCTTGTCAGGCTAGATGTATTTGCTCCGGCCGATCTTGGTCTACAAAAAGCAATCATACAGCTCTATGGGCTTAAAAAACCCATAACTTCCGAACAGATGACAACAATTTCAAACAAGTGGCGACCATACAGGACTGTAGCGTCTTGGTATCTATGGGGTTTATTAGATTCACCTTTTCCGGAAAAAAAGAAAGCCGCTTAGTTGGCAATATCTATAAGAAATATTAGTTTGTTTTTGTCGTTACCCGCATTGGTAGCTCTCCGAGTTTTCGATTTGACAGTCCTAACCCAAACTACTCATACTAAATTGGTAAATTGTAATTTATCTTAGGAGAACTACTATGGGCAGAATGATTGAAATTCAAAGCGATAAAACTGTTGATGCATACCTGGCTGAGCCTACCTCTAAGCCAAAGGGAGCAATAATAGTTATACATGAAGTATGGGGTCTGGTTGATCACATAAAATCAATCGCCGATAGATTCGCCGAGGAAGGCTATTTGGCTCTAGCGCCAAACCTGTTAGACCTATCCGAATTTTCGTCTGATGAGATTGTGCAACTTCAAAAAGATTTATTTGACCCAATAAGACGTGCAGAAATTCAACTACAGCTCAGAAAGTTAATGGCTCCGTTACAAGACCCCGGTTTCGGGGAGCTGACAACTCAAAGATTATTGTCATGTTTTGAATACTTATATAGTAATCCACAGACTGAACAAAATGTTGGCGTTGTGGGCTATTGTTTTGGAGGCACATATAGTTTTGCCTTGGCAGTTGCTGAACCTAGGCTAAAAATTGCTTTACCTTTCTATGGGCACGCCGATCAGCCCATGGAGGAGCTAAGTAAAATTGCTTGTCCGGTTAGGGCATTCTATGGCCAGAATGATGAAGGCCTTATCTCCAAACTTGATAACCTAAAACAGCGCATGAGTGATGCCCATGTTGACTTTATTGCTAAAGTTTATACAGATTGTGGCCATGCCTTCTTTAATGATTCTAACCCTATAACCTATAACAAATCAGCTGCTGACGATGCTTGGGTAGAGGTTAAACGCGAGCTTTCTAGGGTTATGTAGTTGTGACTAACTACGAACAACCTCATCGCCCCAATACGGCCTATTCTAAATTCAGTACGAATCGAGCGCTTAGAAAAGTACCAGAAATAACGTTAATCTTTTGGATTGTTAAATTGTTAACAACTGCCATGGGAGAGGCTACTTCCGACTTCCTGGTGTTTAGGATTAACCCATATCTTGCGGTTGTTATTGGAGCCTTTATTCTAGCAGTTGCTCTCACGATTCAGTTTTCCGTACCCAGGTATATTCCTTGGGTATATTGGCTGGCAGTTGCAATGGTAGCTGTTTTTGGCACCATGGCCGCCGATGCCCTACATATACAATTGGGAATACCATATATTATAACAACCATATTATTCGCAGCTGTACTTATCGTTATTTTTATAGCTTGGTACAAGAGTGAGAGAACCCTCTCAATTCATAGTATAAATTCGACTAGGCGTGAGGGTTTCTATTGGGCTACAGTCCTCGCAACTTTTGCTCTTGGTACGGCAGCGGGTGATTTAACTGCTTCAACTCTTGGCTTGGGGTATTTTTCGTCCGCTTTGCTTTTTAGTGGCTTAATTGCTGTACTGGCTATTGGTTACTGGTTATTTGGTTTAATTGAAATTATCGCATTTTGGACTGCCTATATTCTGACAAGACCAATAGGAGCTTCATTTGCAGACTGGATGGATAAATCAAAGGCCGTTGGTGGTCTTGGAATGGGTAATGGTCATGTCGGCATATGGTTAACGATTATAATTATAATTTTTGTTGGCTACATGACCTTAGGCCATAAGGAATCTAAACGAGAGCGCAGAGTTTTGTCCAGAAAATAGTTTTTCTAGATTGGGCAGGGGAAAGAATAAATCCTTAGGATCACACTAAATAACGATAGGGTCATCAGTAAAATCATCTTTTCGCCAGAAATAAATCACGGCGCATACAACCCCCGTTACAAGCAGCATCGTACCGGCTATATTCAAGGCAATATTCAGCCCAGACCCAAAAGCAGTATAAGCTGCTTGGGTAACTTGGGTTACTAGCTTGGCGTGCGTGATCAGTATTGACGGCGACACAGTCACTCCTTGTGGAGTGTTCCCGCCGTGAGTTATGGCATAAATTACAAAAGATTGAAAATTAGCTGGCAGGTTTAGGGCATGGAGTTGGGCTGCTAGTTTGTTAGTAAGTTGGGCATTAACTATTGACCCTAGTATAGCAACACCAAAAACACCTCCTAACTCCCGAAAGGTATTAACAGTTGAAGCCGCCATACCGGAACGCTCCTGAGGTACAATATTTAACACTGCCGACGTCATAGTGACTAAGCTTATCCCAAATCCAATCCCAGATATTACAAGAGCCCAGGCCAGAGTGCCGGTACTAACATCCGGCCTAATAACACTGTTTAATATAAAGATACCTGCTCCAGATATCAGACAGCCAGCGATGGTTAGTTGTGTTGTGTGGTGGACAGCGTTCCACCTACCAGCCAATAATGCTCCCGATACTATCGCTGCAGTCATAGCAGTAAAGGCTATGGCAATGTCATATCCCGAGAAATTGGCTATCAGTTGCAAATAGAGAGCCACGAAAAAGAACACAGAAAAGATACCGAAGTTTGTGGCAAACGCAACAATATTGGCAATACTAAATTGAATTCTTTTAAAAAACTTCAGAGGGAGTACGGGGTCTTCCTTATGTAGTTCAATAATAACAAAAACTATTGCGGCAACGATGGAGCAGCTAAACAAAAAGATAATCCACCAACTATTGTAGCCATTATTCTCGCCACTAATCAGACCGGCAACCGCTCCGCTTATGGCAAGCCCACCGGCTATAAGGCCAGTTACATCGAGTTTTCGCCCCTTGGGATCAGAACTTTCAGGCAAATATATTAAGCCGGCGATTAGAGCAATCACGCCAAAGATAGCCGAGAAACCAAATACTCCCCGCCAGCTATAAAAGCCTATTATTAGCCCACCTATAATTGGTCCGAATGCCAACGCTATACCAGATACTGCAGCCCAGATACCCAAAGCTCTCGAACGCGGTCCTCTCTCGGGGTACAAATGCCTTATCATTGATAATGTGCCTGGTTCTGAGGCGGCTGCGCCAACACCCATGATAATGCGTCCAGCTACTAGCATGCCAACAGACCCTGAAAAGGCAGCCAATAACGACCCTATAATAAATAAGCCAACGCCGGACAGGAGTACTTTCTTACGACCCCACAAATCGCCCAGTGTCCCGCCGGTTAACATGAAGACCGCGAAGACTAGCATGTAGGCATCAACTATCCATTGCAAATCTTGAACACCGGCGCTTAAGCTTGATTGAATGTTCGACAATACTACACTAACAATAGTGTTATCGAGGAAGGTTAAAAACAGGATGGTACAGACAATAACTAATGAACGTCGATTTGTAGTTAACCGATTAGCTATTGCCATGATAATTGGCGGTATTAAGTTGTCTTACAGACAGCCGGTTTGCTGCCACCCAGTCCTAATAATTGGCAAAGACTTGTATCACTAACTACCCAAGTATTTTTGACCTTTACGGCTGTACCTTTTTCGTCCTTGAGGACTGTCTGCCCTCCAAGTGTTACGGTATATACCACATTAGCTGCTGTCGTGTTTGTAAGGTTTACGCTATTAATTGTAGAGCTAAATGACTCTGCCCCAAGTGCGGCGAATTCGCCTTGAATCTCTTGGGTAAATTGGCTTCCATTTTGCAGTAAATTTTCTCTATTTTGCAGTGAAGTTGTTGTTGCAAAGAAAGTTTTCCAATTACTTTTAATTTGCTGCTCGGCACTATTTATTTGGGCTGTAGACATTGAGGAGACACTATTGGCATTCTTATGCCTATAAACCAATACGACCACCAATACAATGATGATTATAAGTATTATTGAGCCAATCCCCACCGTCAACGATCTACTAGATTGTTTTTGCATGATAACTCCTTATTACGCATTATTATTAAATTCAGTATACACCTTAAGGGTTTGTGTAAAATAGGGCTCTGTTTTTGACCGCACCGGCGAACATGGTTAAGGCCAGATCAGCAAAAACTATTTTTGGCTTTCTTTTTCCATAAATTGTCGAACACTGGAAACGGTATCCATAAACTGTGCTGGAAAAACAATCGTACTGTTTTTATCTGAAGCAATCTCCGACAATACTTGCAGGTTGCGCAGTTGTAGTGCTATAGGATGTTTGGATATTACGTCAGCTGCTTTAGCCAGGGCTGCCGCACTTAATTGTTCGCCCTCAGCGGCGATTATCTTGGCTCTTTTTTCTCGTTCTGCCTGGGCGGCGGCACTCATAGCACTCTGCATGGCAAGAGGTAGTTTAATGTCTTTAAGTTCAACCATACTGACATATATGCCCCATTTTTCGGTGGTTTTATCCAAAATGGCTTTGACTGCTTCGTTAATCTTAACGGTTTGGCTTAACACGTCATCTAGTAAATTCTGGCCAACTACATTCCTTACTGTGGTCTGGGCAATCTGGTAAATGGCTGAAAGTACATTTTCGATTGCCACTACTGACTTAACAGCGTCAGATACCTGGTAATAAGCCACAGCCGCAACGTCAATAGAGACGTTGTCCTTGGTAATAACATTCTGCGAGTCTACGGGCAAAGTAATCGTTCGCATATCAATTTTCCGTAGGCGGTCGATCACAGGGATAATAAAGCAGATTCCCGGCTTCTTCACGTCATTCCTTAACTTACCCAGCCTCAACACTACGCCCTCTTCATACTGCTTAATAATTCTTAGACTATTACCGAGAAAAAAAATTACAACAAGCACCAAAAAAACAATAAATCCTGACATATATACTCCTTACTTAGATATATTCTACCTAATTGTGTCGATTGGCAAGTTTGCCGGCAAATACGAATATCCAATAATAACTCACGTTTGCTATAATTCGCATATGAATAAATTACAACCACACCCAAACGTCATTAACCCTAAGGATCTATTAAAGAGGGAAGAGGGAAGTTTCAATAAGTTTAATAAGCGTTTCGCAGTTTGGATTGGTACGCATGTTGGCTCGATGTATTGTTTCTATCTTTTCAACGTCATTGCTCTGCTATCTGCCAAGGCGGCATTTGAGACTCATAACCTCGTACCAATTATTAACTGGATAAGTTCAAACTGGATTCAGTTGGTTCTGCTGCCGGCCATTATGGTTGCCCAAAACGTCGCCCAAGCCGCTACTGATGCCAAGTCTGAGGCCGACCACATGACACTAACCTATCTCGCAAATCTTCAAGACGAACAAATGACTGAGCTGAAGAACCAAACAACAATCCTCGAAGAGTTAAAGAAAGTCGCCGGCTAAATTTTTATGTACTCGTGAGATATCTAATCACAAAATTATAAAACTATAGCAATAAACATAAATATATGATATAATATGGTTATTGTGCCATCATTACAATCAGTAATGGCGATACAATGAGCTAATATTATGAATTACCAACGATCTACCGAAATTATCTCACCAATAATGTCAACCGTTACCAGGCGCTCGCCGATGGCAACTGGGCGGATTTCTGAGGCAACTGGCGCATTAAGTGTCGTCGATATTTATGTAACTTCTTACTTAATCCCAACGAATGATGATGAAACGGAGTTTGTTGCAGTTGATGGTGGACTTGATCATAATGCCTATAATATTAATCAAGCACTAAATAGGCGTGGTCATAGTTTGCGCAAGGTAGTAGCATTTGTATTAACTCATGCTGATCCCGATCACACCGGAGCTATCCACCAGTTAGGCAGTGACATACCTGTATATTCTAGCCAAAAAGAAAGTGACGTTCTTGATGGTAAATCACCAAGTGAGTGCTTGCTAAAATCTTCAGTCGCAAGAGTTAGTAAGCTAATGAGCCCTATTGTTGAAGGCGTAAAGGCTGAGGTTATAACTGCCGACGACGTAATAAAAATTGGCCAACTCACCATTCGTCCTATTAGTCTTCCGGGGCATACGGGTGGTAGTCTTGGATATGCCATCAGCCGAGACCATCGTAAAAGCAGATGGGATATTTTCCCTGGTGACGCTCTTGAATTCAGGCGTAACGGTAATGCTACTCGAGCTGCAAAAGTAGTCTCTGCAAACATTACGGATGCTGAGCAGTCTATAGTCCACCTCGACGATGTTATAGATGCTGAGGGATATAGAAATGGCAAAGTGTGGCCAGGTCATTCTGGTCCTGGTGATATATCTGCCATAAAAGCCTATCGGCAAATTTTGCAAAGACAACGACAATAACACTGTTCAAATAATATAATTGACGTGTTAAATATATCTTGTTAGTCTTATAAACATGTATTTATCTAAGGGAAACTCAATGTGTTGCACCATCCGCCTGTCGGTTAGTTGATATTTACATTTTAAATTAAACGAATACCACGGGCTTCCACAAAGAAGCTCGTTTTTTATTTATAACAAAGGAGGAATAGGATGAGCCAAGAGATTAGTCACAACGAACAAGAAGATAGAGCAAATATTCTTCAACAGTCAATTGTTGCTATAGTTGCAGGTGGGTTGTCGGTATCTGAGGCTTTTGAGCAATGGGATAAAGCCTATGATGGAATATCTAGTTTTGGAATAAATCACACATCGGGCGTAAACGGAGAGGTACGACATAGTTCGGCAATTTGGGCACTGGGTTCTCGTTCATTTGGGCTGTACGTACAAGCCGAAAATAGTGAAGGTACTCACCAATTACAACTTGCTTTAGGGCCTGATAATAAGCCAAACTTCCAACTCAGCGCCGTAAAAAGGCAGTAAAGTTTTCATCCGGTCTGTCAGAGATATTGAGGCTGGGGCCATGCCCCAAATTTATATGTATCGGCGTAATATGGTCTATTTATTAATAGTGATTGTTTCGCCGCCCATTTTCTCGGCGAAGAGGCTGTCGTGAGATATGTAGATTATTGCCCCATGATAATCTTTCATAGAATCCTCTAGCTCCTCAATGCTAGGTAAATCAAGGTGATTAGTAGGTTCATCTAAGATTAGTACTTGCGGATCGTCAGCCAGCATCGAGATTAACTGGACTCGGGCTTTTTGTCCTCCGCTCAGATGTTCAACTAGCATTTGTCCGTCCGATATCGGGTTAAATAAATAGTCGGAGAGCAGTTGCTTAACCCTTTGCTGGCTTATTGGTAGTTTTTTATCTTCAAGTATTTGTTCTATAGCTTCATTCAGTGTCATCGGTAGGTATCTTGGATTAATTTCCTGCTCGTAGAGGCCAATCTTAATTTCTTTTTCTACCTCAATATCTCCCGCAAAACATTTTGAGGCCAGTGGCTCATCATAAGCTTTTGCCATAATCGCTTGGACGATGGTAGATTTACCCGCACCGTTGCGACCATGAAGCCTTAATCGCTCGCCTTCATAAACGCCAAAACTAATGCCTTCAAATAGAGGGGTATTATCATAACCCAGGCTGAGCTTGTTGGCCTTAATTAATAAGCGTCCTCTTGATTCGGCGCTTTTCTTACGAGTAGAAATCTTAATATTCTTTGTTTTATGTTTATCATATGCCGCAGTTAGCTTATCGTTCATGGTACTGGCTGATTCTTGATCAATCCAAAAAGTTGGTTTAACTGTTTTTCGTAGTTCTTCGATCTGATCCTTGGCTTTAAGTTCCTGGGACTTAAATCTGCGGATGGTACCCGGGTCGCGAGATCTTTCTTTAAGCCTCCTGAACCTCACCGCATCTTGTTCTAGGTTGGCTATTCTTCTTTGCGATAAATCGTATTCGTTAACCTGGTTGGTTATTTGGCTTGTATTGGTTTTCAGATAAGCTCTGTAATTACCCCTGAAGCTGAAACATTTGCCGTCGCGTATCTCTATAATTCGGTCAACTATATTTAAAAGGTCTCGGTCGTGCGTGATAACAAGGACTGCCTCTTGGGCGCCCTTAAACCACTTAATAAACTCCGCCTTGGCGACATAATCCATGTGGTTGGTTGGTTCGTCAATCAAAGCAATGTCACCACGGCTTCTTTGGACTTTGATAAGTTCGATCATCCGCTTCTCGCCGCCACTTAGTGAACCGATTGATTTATGAAGTTTGTTTGGGTCAATCTGGTAGCTTTCGAATGCTTGTTTAATTTCATCCTCAATCTGGTAATAACCAAGTTGACCAAAGCGCTCTAAGGCATCGGAGAATGTTTGGAGCTTTCTATGGTTGCTGCCCATTGTCTCCGGATAGGTGTCGATAATATGTGTCAGATGCGCATATTCCGGTAAATCACCCTGGATGTATTCAAGCACCGTCTTTGCTTCATGCCCATGATGCTCTTGGCGACTGCTAATGACAACAGTGCCGCGCTTTATATTTACCTCACCGTGAAAGTCCGTGTCTTGGCCAGTTATCAAATGCAGTAATGTTGATTTACCGGTGCCATTACGACCAATAAGCCCGACTTTTTCTCCTTCTTGGATCTCAAAAGCCAGATCGTTATATAGAACCTTGGGACCAAAGGACTTTTCAGCTATTTTTACGGATATGAGCATAAGGGATTATTATAATGGAATCCACCCCTTAATCCTATTCTATGGACTTATGGGTTGATCAGTATTGGGGCTCACGAGAGCCGATAATACTGTCCGGCTTTGAAACCTACCCAAATCCCAAGGAATGAACCGATGGCACCGAGCAGAATGCTCCATATACCAAACCAATTACCGTGATCGAATAGTGCAGCACCCAGCCATCCTCCTATAGTACCAAATATGGTGATACCTAGAAAAATCAAGAATTTCATAGACCAATTTTAGCACTCACTAGCGTTAATCTCATAATGATGAGCGCTACCAACACTAAATTTTGAAAGTCCGGAACCGTAAAGAGGGCTGGGGCTTATTGTTCATCAATGAAGTCCTGACAGAACCGTTCAAAAATGGCATTAGTCCACCCAAACCCAGTCTGAGAAGGGTAGAGACCTGCGGCTGGCGCCTCTTTAGGCTGAACTACATTATATTTTTCTAGAAAGACATGGTGTGCATTAAACCATTCTAGATTAGTTTTGATCCATTTCAGCGCAATTCTACTAGCCTCCTCGTTATAACCGTAGCGCTGAAGGCCTTTAACTGTTATGAAGTGAAGTGGCGCCCAGCCATTTGGGTAAGCCCACTGCATTGGTAATGAATAGGGCATAAATCGATTTAACGGAGGACTATCTGTAGTTGACAAACCCCCTTTAAACTCAAAGTGAGACAAGTTCTTGACTAGTTTTTTGGCCTGCGCCTCATCTACCATGCCACTCCATAATGGGTAAAAACTCGCCAACGAGGCAGTTCGGTTGCGACTCTTTTTCTTATAATTATAGTCGTAAAAAAAATTGCCACTCTTATCCCACATCAGTTCATTAATAGTGCGTGAGCGCAGGGCCATTGCTTTCCTCCATGAGCTAGTAGCTTTGTCATCTCCCAGGACCTCAGCTGCTTTAGCAAAGTCGGACTCATATTTATACAGCAAGCTGTTTAGGTCGATTGGTAAATAATTTAGAGCTCGCCGATTGAAGCGTGGGCTCATATCCCAGCCACTTTCAGCCTCTGCCAAGTCGTCGAGATGGTTAATGTCGTAATATCGAGATAAACCTCGGTAAACAAGACGCTCATTCGGCTTTTTCGTTCCCATCCAGACTGTGTGGTATTCATCTATGGCAACTTCAATATTTTCCCTTAACCACTCCTTATCAAGATCATAAGCTTCATAGACATCCCAAATAAAGCTTGTTAGGAGTGGTGGTTGAGAGCGCCCAGTTAGGTAAGCCCGAGATGCATTTGGGATTATGCGATAACGTTTATATAGGCTAATTAAATCTTCCAAGATGCCCATGACTAATTCTTTATGATCCTTGTCAAGCATACCTTGTATCATAAAATAACTATCCCAATAATATAACTCATTAAAATCAAAGCTGTGGCTTTCCTCATAAGCTGGGACGAGGTAGGGTTTGGGCAGGCTAATTAAACTAGCATCTTCGGTAGGGCTGAAGCGTGTTAAATTTGTCCAATAGCTTTTAATAAAGTTTCTTGCATCTAGTACATCTTCGGAATTCATAGATATTCTGTCAGCCTTTGGAATTGATAGTACGGTAGCTATTAAACTCTTTATTTTGGGCTTCATATTACTATCATACAGTACCCTCACAGAGTTTGTAGGTCTACTTTCGCTTATACGGCTGCGCCTAGCTGTCTAGAACTATTAGTAGATAATTTATAAAGCTGAATATTTTGTGATGTCGTTCACAGACAGCTGAGTGTAATAGTAATATGCTTATGAACAGTGATCTAGCATGAGTACGCGCATTGACCATGAGTTGGAGGTGCAATCGGAAACGCTAGGTAGTCGTTTAGAATAACTTAGGAGAGGGGTTATATGTCACATAAAAATCTGGCAATAAGCAACAAATACCCAAACATATTCTTTCAGCGACACCTAAGTAATGTTAGTAAACCATAAGGTGGGGTCTTTGCCGGTTCAGCATAATAATTTAATAGCGGCTATTCGTTAGAGGATAGCCGCGTATTGGAGTCATGCTTAGGTTTTTCAGCCAAAGTCTTTTCTATTTGTATTCATTAACAGGCGGCGCGCATAATGAGTAGGTAAACGTAACTAATTTATAGACACTAAACAAAAGGCGGTATACGATGGATGATAATAACAACAATCGGCAATCTGCGGATGATGCGCTTGAGTCGCATAATCATATCTTTAACCCCTTGCACGACGAACAGAAACTAGCCGAAGACAATGATTCACCCGCTGCTCCAGCTGATGACATCCATTCAGTTAGTCCAATAGACGAGCCAGCAACTGATAGCCAGCTTGACTCCGACGAGTTATATCAAGAAGGTGTGGCGGGGGCTACGAATGCTGATGACGAAGAATTCAGCCCTGATGATCAGCCTATGCCTTTGGAGCCAGAAGACCAAGAATAAAATACACGTTTATTAATCTTCATAGATGATTTTTATTTTTAATTTGCTGAAAATTGCTACATGGTGATGGGTAGGCGAATTACAACAAGGCAATAACTACCATCCGTCCTTACTGCACCCATTCTGATCGGGGGCATCGGGCTGAATTCGCTCGCCGACCACAATTTGCTCGTCTGGGGTGGCCTCAGAACCTATGGGAGCGAAGTCCGTTCCGTGGTAGCGAACCCAGTTGTCTTTGTTTATACCCAATCCTCCTGAATACTTCGGCCCATTGACATGCCAGTTACCGCCTTCTTCGCAAACGTTCACTTTTGACCACGCGTAAAACTCTTGAGGTGTTACCTCGCTGCTGGCAATCTGCGCTGGAGTCAGTTTTGTTTTTGTCTCAGCTGTTCTTGTTATATGGCTAAGTCGGTAATTATTAACTACTTTTGTTGCGGGCTTAACGAAAGTACTCAACCTCATTGAAGCAAACTGGATATTAATCTCATGACTTGTCGCTTTTTCTGGTGCTCGTCTTATATCGGACTTAATAGACAATGACAATATGGCCGCCGCCGCCATAGCGATACGTGGTATATTCTTCCTATATAATTCAGGGGATGTAGACATACTACTCTCCTCCCTACGTTGGTATAGTTATGAACGTTTATTACATGAGTGTGTTTAAGTGTTTGCTATCTAGATTGTGTGAAGTAGTAGAAATACTACGTTTTTAATCGAATTAGTAAACACTGCTGATAACAGCCATGCCTTAACATCTTACAAGATAAACCTTAATATCTCCGTGATATTCGATACACTTATGCGATTCTTACCGCGCCTGATAGTCATATGGGATGATTGACCAACTAGTTAAATAATAGTTAATAGCGTACTATGTCTACATTATGGATACAGTGTCGGATGAACAGGATAGCGTAGTTATCCATGAGGATTATATTGAAGTAATCTGGATTGGTCCCCAAGATAGAGACAAAGTGCGCCAGACTAACATTGATGCTCTGAAAGGAGCTAACGAGTTAACGTCTCGAAACAAGCCGATCCTTTTATTGATAGAGGTTCGTAATCACCCCTTGAAGCCGAACATAGGGGCTTTTAAGGAAGTATTGAAAATATTCCAGGCCGTTAACTTTGATCGTATGGCAATTTGTGGGACAGTTCCGGCGAGCTTAGGAACTTTAATTTCGACAATCATAAGCTCATTTAACAAAGAGTTTGAAATATTATACATCGCCGATAAGCATGAAGCTTTATCGTGGTTGAGGCAATTCAAGCAATAACTTATTATTAGGGTAGCAACGAATCATAACTGTAGCATGAGCTTGCCTAGTTGCTTATTTATTAACAGAAAGCGCTTAGAGACATTGATGATCTAACAATGTTTGGATTCATAATACAATTATTGAGTCGGTGGGTACCTGTATGTATGGTTGGTATCATGAAGCCTGAATTTTCCTCGCCAAGCGCGTGACCAGGAGTCTGATCCTTCTAGGCTCATCTAAGTTCTAATTGCAACTTCGTTAAATCTAGGATCGTAAAAAGATGGTCTTTTTGACCAACTAGTCCTTCGTCAAAAAGCAGTTCAAATGCCCTACTGGCTGTTTCCCGGGACATATTTATAGAATCGGCTACATCCTGATGAGTTATCGGGGCATATATAATAATCTCTGTGCCGATAGTCTTGCCAAACCTCTCAGCCAGATACAATAACTCCGCGATAATCCTGCCACGAGCTGACCGAAATTGTAAAGTCTGTATCCTCTGGGTGTAAATGGTAACTATACTTACGGTTTGCTTTAATACTTCTTGAGATAGCCATGTATTTGTGGCCATTTCGGTACTCAGCTTATCTTTAGAGGTTCTGAGTACGATAACATCTGTCATTGCTTCGTAAAACAAGCCTGAAGGATGGGCCCCAGCCAAAGCCCAGGGCATCGGTATGAACTCGCCGGCTATATGGATCAACAAGAGATTCATCTGGCCATCCTCTGATATTGAGTATGCCTTTATAAAACCACTTTTAATCAGATATATGCCATCAGGTTCATCAAAACCGTTTATGATTATTTGTCCTGTCGTAAAGTATATAAGCTCGCCATCATTAAAGTGAGCGATTATACTTGCGTCGGCGTTTTCCCGATTTGGCAAACCAGCCAGCGTACTTGAAGCCATGAGCCTAGTATAACAGGTATGTAGGCTTCAAATCCCGTGACATTACGCACGAATGTTGGAGGTAGTGACTCCGAATACATACACTAGAAAACGTAAGTACTATGATTAAGTGGCAAGCTAACATTATTACGAACATTTCTTGGGGGGTGTTACGGAAACCGTAAGGTCTTGTAGGAAAAGTTTATAACGAGAGGGGCTATTATGTTACAAGGATATTCAACCAGAAAGAGCAAACACTCAAAAGTACACTACCAACAGTATTTATATAATTCCGGCGAGCCAAGAGACGTTAGCTCTAGAGATACGCTACCAGGCTTCGAGGATCAACTCCTAGGAGATAGTCGGATTATGAGGCAACATTTTAGGCACCTTGCACACAGAATGAGAAATCAAATTCAATAAGAAGTATGGTGCGTTAAGGATCTCTAATACCGGAGATCCTTTAGTGATTAGCCGAATGGTAGGTTATAGGCGGTATAATAACTAGTGTCATTAGGCAATAACCGATTACAGAAAGTCAGGTAAGTGTGGAGCGGCCAGTGAAGAGTAAACAGAAAGACCTATTCAAGATTGTCGGAGTTGGAGCTTCAGCCGGTGGGCTGCAAGCGTTTATGCAATTTCTTAGACGTATACCGTCCGATACCGGGATGGCATTTGTGTTAGTGCAGCATCTTGACCCTAAACAGGCGAGTTCTCTTCCTGGGATACTTACTAAATCGGCCAAAGTTCCTGTGGTTGAGGTCATGACCACAACAAAGATTAAGGCGAATCACATCTACACGATGCCATCAAATAAAGACATAACAATCGTAGACGGAACCCTCCGTCCAGTGGCTCGCAAAGATAACAATGGTATTATTCATAAACCAATTGACAAATTTTTTACCTCGCTTGCTAAAGATCAGTCAGAATTGGCCGTTGGGGTAATTTTATCTGGTACAGGCACAGATGGAACGGAGGGGCTTAAAGCTATTAAGGCTCGTGGCGGAGTAACGTTGGCTCAGGATGAAACGGCAGAGTATAGGGATATGCCCGAGAGTGCTGTAGGGGCCGAAGTTGTGGACTACATACTACCACCGAGTGCGATTGCCCATAAAATAATCGAGTTAAATGGTGAAATTCCAGATGATGAACTTGTTTTTGACAGGATTTTAGGACTTCTCATGACCAAAACTGGCATTGATTTTAGGGGGTACAAACCTAACACTGTGCATCGGCGGATTGATAGACGAAAGAAGCTGAGTCACCTAAAGACTCTCGAAGAATATCGTAAGTTGCTAATCATTAATACTGATGAATTAGAAGCACTACAGAAAGATATGCTTATCCCAGTCACTAGCTTTTTCAGAGACCCAGATCAATTTCATTTTTTGAAAAATAATCTGCTTCCCATTATTCAAACATACCGGGCAACTAATAAACCAATTAGCATCTGGGCGCCTGGCTGCGCTACCGGTGAAGAAGTCTACTCGATCGCCATAGTACTCACTGAATTTATAGGAAATAAGAAAAACATCACTTTTAAAATCATCGGAACTGATATAAGCGAAGACGCGATTAAGAAAGCCCGTCAAGGTATATATCAGGAGAATATTCAGAAGCATGTGTCACCGGAACGTTTGCGTCGGTTCTTTATCAAAGTCAAAAATGGCTATAAAGTCAAAAAGGCCCTTTCGGATACATGCCAATTTTTGGTGGCTGATATAGCAGATAGTCCGTCAACTACTAATGTTGATCTCATCAGTTGTCAAAATGTCCTAATATACTTAGGGTCAGCACTTCAGCAAAATGTGTTATTTCAGCTTCACTCCGCACTGAAGCCTGATGGATTTCTGATACTTGGGAAATCCGAGAGTATTGACGCGTCCACCAAACTATTTCAATCATTTGATAATATGCATAGGGTATATATGAACAGTCCAACCAGCGACATGGCACTTAAAAGTAATAGTAATGTAGCTAATACTAAATCCTCAACGCCTAGCAATGAAACTATGAAACATTCAGGCGGCAGCGAGCAAGCAGACCGTCAGCAGAAGATTACTAAATTACGTGAAGCTCTATCATTAACGCAGGAATATGCCGACTCAATTATCGGCGAGCTGGGTGTTATGAACGAAGAAATGCAATCCTCAAACGAAGAACTCATGACAATTAGTGAAGAGCTGGAAACCCGAAATGATGAGATAACCTTGGCACGTGATTACGCCGAAGCAATCATTAAAACAGTGCGTGAACCGTTAATAATACTGGACGGTAAACTCAGAGTAAAATCAGCCAGTAAATCATTTTATACTACCTTTAAGGTGACGCCAAAGCAGACAGAGAATGTATTGCTTTATGATTTGGGCAACCGACAATGGAACATCCCAAAGCTAAAGACACTTCTGGAGAAAATTCTTCCTAAAAGCAACACTCTTACGGATTATGAAGTTGTGCATGATTTTAAGGAAAT
>Ga0182014_10000960_pt1 | contig 39345 bp, 28 predicted proteins | sample 612S2DmetaG_FD_120489 | JGI IMG/M metagenome (GOLD analysis project Ga0182014, IMG submission 120489) | Permafrost microbial communities from Stordalen Mire, Sweden - 612S2D metaG | ecosystem: Environmental > Terrestrial > Soil > Wetlands > Permafrost | place: Sweden: Stordalen | collected... | reverse complement strand
TTTACTAGCAGAAATGGAGCGATGGGGAGAAGCTGAAGAACAGTATAAAATTGCTATGGACCTCAATCCAAATGATGCAGATATACACTGTAGTTACGGAGATTTACTAGCAGAAATGGAGCGCAACAAAGAAGCTGAAGAACAGTATAAGCTTGCTCTAAAAATCAATCCAAATATGAAAATGCACACTAACTAATCGGCTATAATGTTGCGCTCGGGTTGACTTATAGCTTGGCTGCCGAAGATGCAGGAATCACGTATAAAACTTTCAATCTTTGGATGAACAGGGGCAAGATAGAGAAATCTGAGAAATATTCTCGGTTTTATAAATATATCCCCAAACGCAACGCTGATGCGGCAAAAGCTCTTCTGGAACGTCTAAACTCAGCAGTAGATGCAGGAAACTGCCAGATTTGCATGTTTATTTTAGAAAGGAGATTCCCTGAAGAATTTGGACGGCGGGTTATAGGAAAACGGATGCTATTTCAGAGAATAAAAATGAGAATGTTGAAATAATCGTCAGGATGTTGATTTACGATACTTCATACAAAAAGTATGTGAGATTTTTTTTTATAGACGCAATAAAACACATGACATAGTTCCATTTTTATAGTGCAAAGGTAGCTTCAAATATAAATCAGTTAGTTAGTAACGATTTACTAGGAATTTCCCATTCCCGTAGAGAGCAAACGGGCATTCGACTGAATAAAAAGTTATGAACTTTTTGGAAGTTGTAGTTTACTTCATCGGGTAAATTCATAATATCAACGATTATACATAATTCAGAGGATGCAGATGTTATACTAGCTTTGTCTATACGATATGGAGTCTTTTTTCTTTATCACAATCAATGGCTTCATTATTTCATATAATTTTTTTGAGATTTTTCTGATTTTTAGAGATTATTTCGAAACTGATGATATTCAAAAATACTGAATTTAGACAAAATTATATTAAGCCCATCTAAATACTTTAATATGAAAGAGTAGAATTGAGCCTTAGTATAGAATATATCTGTCAGAAAAAACTGTTTGATATATATGGGATCCCAATAATTCATTATTACAGTCGCAGGATGCGGGAAGTAATAGAATCAAAGACCAGTAAAAGATAAAAATTCTCGAAAAAGGATATGTAAATACATTAACAGACATTCGAAGATGTACACAAATGTATAATTTGTTTGCTTATTTGACCACTATTATCCATTAAAAGTTAGAATAATTTTTAATCTATTGTCATATTGAGAAAGTAGATGGCATTCATGTGTGCATCTGCGGAAAGTGAGTCGGCTAATTAGTTTGTATTTCATCACAGCTATTTAATCGTTAATCTGGCAAAGTTCTGAATAACTCCAATGAATAGTTGTGGGAAAAAGGATATGAAAAAGCATTTCTTGTGTCCACTGTTTGTAACTAAAGGAGCTTTTGCAATTGTATGTATATTTTCGTTGCTGAGCCTTGCTTCAGCTTCTGTTACCTCATATGAGGAGGTATTAACTGGGTGTTTTCACAAAGAAAATAGATACTCATTCAAAGTTCTTTTGACAGAAACCATCGAAATTCCTTCTTTGCTTTTTGGCCAGGAGAGTTCATTTCCCTCGACTAGAAGCAGAGAAGAGGTAAGTAAGCACCTTGAAAAACTGAGCCTCTTCCTTATTCTAGCAGCAGGCATCCTTGCAGGTTTCAATCCCTGCCTGCTTGCAGTAATTGCTTTTTTGGCGTCTGTCACTCTTGCTCAGCAGCAAGGAGGAAGAAAGGAGATGCTCAAAATCACCTTAGGTTTTTCTGCTGGAATTCTGACCATACATATGCTTATAGGAATAATTATACTTTTGACTGTCAATATTATGCCTGAAATCCAGGAAATTTTCACTTCAGTTACAATTATGCTAACAGCTCTTCTCGGCTTCTGGCATATCTTTGATGCATATTGGCTAAAAAAGCATGCAAGATCAACATTCAAGACCCCAGATTCCCTGAAGAACTTTATGAGTGGGATGGGTAATAAAAATTTGCTGCTGCTGTCCTTCCTTTCAGGAGGCATGTACTTCCTAGTCAAAGCCCCTTGCTTAGGAGCGATTTACCTCTCTGTCCTGAGCATACTGACAACAAAAACCGATACAATGGAAGGAATAGCATACGCAGGACTTTATAACCTTGGCCTTCTGCTTCCGATAGTATCTCTAGGACTCTTGCTGTCCTTTGGGCTGAGCCCAAACAATGTCACTGAGTTCCGGGAAAAAAGGAGAGTGGGAATAAGGTTGACGACAGGAGTTATACTTACTATCCTTGCTTTGATGATGCAGCTTAAAATCATCTAACAAAAATTACAGTTGGAATAAAAGTCTTGAATTACAGCCTTCACATTAAAAATTAGCACTTCAAAACCTTAGAAAAAGGTGCATCATTGGCTATACTTATTTTTCGAAGGTTTTGAAATGTTAATTTTTACTGCAAGGACTGTATAGACTTTGGGATCAAACGATCAGAAATCAGATTCAGGACTCTTTTCTTCAATCATCTTCAAAAGCCTGTCTATTACCTCTTTTATTCCTTCTCCGGTAATTGTGGAAATGTTCAACACTACTCCGTCTATCTTCCTGAACTCCGGCTTATCAGCCTTGTTTGCAACAACAAGCAAGGGTAGGTTAAAATTTTTTTGAATTTCCGTAAGCAGATGTTTTTGGTCTTCAATCAGGTATCCACAGCTTTCGCTGGGGTCAATCATGAACATTACAACCGCGTCAAGGAACTGTATCGCAGTTATTGCCTGCTGTTCGATGTTGTTTCTCTCAGACATAGGTCGGTCAAGAAGGCCAGGAGTATCCATAACTTGATAACGTACTTCATTCCAGCTAAAGTGCCCGATTGCCACTCCTTTTGTTGTGAAGGGGTATGGAGCGATTTTTGGACGTGCGCCGGTAACTTTTGCTACAAAACTTGACTTCCCTACATTCGGGTAGCCAGCGATCACAATCGTGGGTTCATCTCTGACATCCGGAAGTTTCCTTAATGCGTTTCTAGCTTCGTTAAGAAAAAGAAGATCTTTGTTGATTGACTTAATAATGGAAGCAATCCTTCCTAAAGCTTCTTTTCGAACAGGTTCTGGAATGTCCGAATTTCTGATTTTTACTACATAAACCCTTGCAACCTCATGAATTTTTTTACTGGCCCAGTCCACGGATGCGAGGGACATCTTGAGCTGTTCGACACCTACTAAAATATCTGTAAGTTTATAGTAGAATCTGGGTAATTGATCAAAACTCGGGAACCACCTGACTATATTTGCAAGATTATCTGTAAAGATGTTTGCTGCTGTCAATATCATGGACTCATTAGCCCTTAACCGACTATACTTATTCTCTATGTTTTTCCCGGACATCGCTTTAGCTGCTCGTTTAAAAGCTTTATTAATTAACTCTTCGGAAGTGGGAACGGTGTGAATTTTCTCAAATATAATCATAGTCTAACACTCTGGGTTCTGTTAAGCATGTAATAAATTTTGCTGACCAAGAGTTTTATCAAAACAAAAAGTTCAAGCAAAAGTTTCGCAAAGATTCATGAAGGCAATTTACTTAATACAAATTCAAAGATTTCTTATAATTCGCTGGTTTTTTTGATTGATTGCATTCAATTAGCGTTGAAATTCATTCTAAATTTTGACGATCTCATCAGGTATATATATAGTCTCCAAATTTATTGCTAGGTTTTAAATTTGTTGTTCTAAATTCTCGTAATAAACTTAACACAAGACATAAAACTAGCTGGATACTCAAAACATAACCGGACTCTTTTTATATTTGTAATAGTAAGTTATAATAAGAATTATAATAATTAATTATGTTAAATATATATGATAGTATACATTTATCGATATATAGGTGTTATACACCATCCTGATAAAAGTATATGAAATTGATGGTGGAAGTATGGAACTCACTCAGATTCAAAAAGATATTATTATTGCAGTAATCAACTTGCAAAGACAAAAGAATAGAGCAATAAAGGGAGAAGAAGTTGCCGAGGTAATTCAGCGCAACTCTGGAACCATTCGTAACCAGATGCAGCTGTTGAAGGCTCTGGGATTGGTGGAAGGTGTCCCCGGACCAAAAGGCGGCTACAAACCTACAGGGTCAGCATATAGCGCTTTACGTATTCAGCAACTTAATAACGAATCCGTGGTGCCACTATACAGAAATACTATAATTGTTGATGGGGTAACAGCTGCTGAAATCAGTTTTACGACCGTCAGGAATCCCGATTCTTGTAGCGGAGCAGTACGCATACTAGGAAACATAAAAGATTTTATGATAGATGATAAGATTCAAGTTGGTCCGACGCCTGTAAACCGCCTGATAGTTCGCGGAGAAGTTACAGGGCGGGACGATAATAGTAACTCTATTCTTTTCAATATTACCGAAATGATATCTCTTCCTAAAAAACACGTTAAACACTACATGAAATACCCTCCTTTACTTGTTAATATGAATGCTAGTATTCAGGAAGCAACGAGGCTTTTTATACGGAACAACGTTCATGGAGCACCTGTGGAGGATAAGGGAAAGATCATAGGGATAATTACCTACACAGATATTGCCCATGCCATTGCTCAGGGAAAACCTAACGTAAAAGTCAAAGATATCATGACAACTGAACTTATCACAGTTGATGGGGACATGCAACTCTACGATGCCATAAAACTTTTCCACAAATATAATGTAGGAAAGCTTATTGTAACAATAAATGGTATACCCAAAGGGACTCTGTCAAAAACTGATGTCTTGAACGAAATTACAGTCAACTGAGAATAAAGAGGATTTTGATAAACCTATGATTCTTAACGAATTATTGATATCCAATTTATAAAAATATATGAAATTTGGGGTTTATTGAAATCATTTAAAGTTTTCGTAGTTTTATTAAAGGTGGGAAAAATTTCCAGAAAATAATTTAGAAAAGAGATTATTTCTTAAAAATATTTTATTATTTGCACATACAATTTATTCTTAGCAAATTCCCAAAAACTTCAGTCTCGTTTCATGCTTTCGTGTCTGGCAATCATCTCAGCGGTAATTTCATCGAGAGTAATATTATTTGCAACGAGTAATACCAGGAGATGGAAGATCAGATCCGAAATTTCCGAAATGATCTCTGCATGGTCTTCATTCCGGACTGCAAGAATGGTTTCAATCGATTCTTCCCCTACTTTTTCAAGAATCTTATTCATACCCTTGTGATTGTTCAAAAGCTTGCAGACATATGAACGCTCGTCATAGTTCTGTTTCCTATCCAGAATTATTTCATATACCCTGTTTAAAATTGACAAATCAGTATTCTGCATTCAAACCCCTTTTTTATTTAAACACACAAGGAAATATTCGAGAGTAAACAGAAAGTTTTTCAAACCTTCCTGGGATCAGTTATTTCTCCTGTGAGGGCTGATGCACCCGCAGTTGCAGGGGAAGAGAGATACACAAATGACTCTGCACTCCCTTCTCTGCCCCTAAAGTTTCGGTTTGAGGTTGCAAGACCAACTTCCCCAGTACCAAGTAGACCGAAAGACCCGCCCATACATGGCCCACAGCAGGGAGATTCTATGATTGCACCAGCGTTCATAAGCTTTTCGATATATCCAGCCCTTAAAATTTTCATGTACTCTGTCCTTGAAGCTGGGACGACAATGAGACGTACACCCTTTGCTACTGGCTCGTCTCCAATGATATCTGCCATGATCTTAATATCCTCGAACCTGCCGTTAGTGCAAGAACCCACAAAGATCTGATCAATTTTTGTGCCCTCGACATCAGTTACAGGTTTTACGTTATCCACATTATGTGGGCAAGCTACCTGGGGTTCCAGATCCGAGATGTCATAGTGCCGGAAGGCTGCATATTCAGCATTTTCATCGGATTTCCAGTATGGATCAAATTCATAATATAAAATCCGCTCTTTAAGGTAAGCTGCAGTCACTTCATCGGCTTCGATGATTCCTGCTTTTCCTCCCATCTCAATTGCCATATTGGATATGGTCATGCGTTCGGGAATTGAGAGAGAACGAATTGTTGAACCCGCAAACTCAGCTGCCATATACCTAGCTCCATCTACCCCAACATCACCTATTAGATAGAGTATGAGGTCTTTTGAGTAAACGTGCCTTGGTAAAATACCTTCCACTTCAAAATGAAAGGTATTTGGTACCCTGAACCAGAGTTTGCCTGTAGCAAAAACAGCTGCCATGTCAGTAGAGCCGATGCCTGTGGAAAATGCCCCTAAAGCTCCATATGCGCAAGTATGTGAGTCAGAGCCAACTATTAGATCTCCTGGCAAAACGTGCCCTTTCTCTGGAAGAACCTGATGGCATACTCCCTCATATACATCATAATTTAAAATTTCTTGTTCATCAGCAAATTCTCTGAGCATTATGTGGTTTGCTGTGGCGTTAATGGAGTCAGCAGGAACCTGGTGGTCGAATATGATCACTATTTTCTTAGGATCCCATACTTTCTTCTCTTCTTTGTCATTCATTATCTCGTAAAATCCCTTAATTGCCAGAGGACCTGTAATATCGTGCACCATTGCTAGGTCTACATTGGCCAACACGAAATCCCCGGCTTTTACTGGATTTCCGGAGGCTTTCGAGAAGATTTTTTCGGAAACTGTCATCGGCCAATTTTCATTACCAGATAATTCGCCCATGAGGAATAACTGGCTCGTTATATTAAATAAATCTAATTGATGGTTCAAAGCATGCATAAATCAAAATTTAGTTATTTCACCCAACTGCAAGCAACTGAGTAGTTTTGCGCCACCACTTTGATATAATAGAATTATTTAAAATCAAATATTTTCATTAGCTTTTGCTTCTTTTCATTCTGGGTTTCCTTAATTTTCGACATGGTATTCTAATGACATCGGAAGCTGTACCTCATCAAAATTTTCAATGTATCCTCCATCATTCCAAAGTTCATCACTCGATACCTTTTTTAATTTCAGAGTACTCTCCAAAGATTTATCTTGTCTTGGCACTTCTCATAATCTACATAATCTTGAGGGAAAATATTTTGGTCAGAATCAGCACAAAGATGTTTATGATCACTATTAGTACAAATTAATCAAACCCAAAAAATTACTTTCTGCCAATTTAAAGTAACGTCTTTTTCAAATAATTGTTTATTTAATAGTCTAAAAAAATTATGAGATTTCATAGAACAACAACTATTTTATATCTTTTATTATAGATACAATGTTCTAGGTTTAGTAGTTTTATTTTAGAGTACAGAGAATTCCGATAAATCGCTAAATTTCTTGACTTGGTTATAGATGATATGTAAACTGATCCATGAAAATTGGAAGTTTATCTAAATATTCTACAAATGTGGATTAAAATATATCGAATTTCGATAAACCTCTAATCATCACGAGTCATTTATATAAATTTATAAAGTATATGATTAAATTTAGTGTTTGTCCAAAATTCTCTATAAATGATTCAATAACTAGTGATTTTCGGGAAAGTTTCATCACTACAATAAGCAATGAGGGTATTTGACTGAAATATAAAGATCTTGCAAGCATACAAAACGATAAAAGCGCATAAAATAATGGAAATATTATCAGTAATTTTACAGCTTACTTTGCTGCTAATAATCTATAAATTTATAATTTCCTGTGCTGTCGTGGACTATGTATGTGCATGTGCTATCTACCAATTTTTTCTTTGCAAGCTCCAGGCCTTTTTCACCTTTTTTGAAATTTACAAATTCTTTATACATAGCAAGCATGTCCTCAAGCTCTGAAACATACCTATAAAAGAGGTTTTCTGCCAGTTCTTGGCTGTCTTCTGCAGAAATTGGATATCCAAGACCTTCGCATTCGCAAGTATGTAGTTTTAGATATTTTATATAAAAAGGGTAAGTTTTGCAGAGCATTGGACGTACCGGATAAACTTGGCATTTGCTTGTGCTTTTTTCAAGAAAGATGCAGTCCAAGTTACTATTCTGTCTGAGCATCCATCCAAAAGCATGAATATTTCCATCTCTATCGATATTTTCCTGAATAAGCTCAAGAATCTCAGGGGAAAACGAAACTCCTGTTTCTTCAGAAGCTCCTAAAAAGCCTTCCGTTATGTTTTCGTTCTCTTCCAATCTATCTAGTGGAACTATTTCAGGGACAAATGGTCCTGCGATCTCAAGTTTTGATAGGCCTGTAAATTCCCGAATTTTTTCAATCTCAGTAGGGATTAACATTACCCTGTTATCCCCAAAAGCCCATCTGCAGCATTTTCCACAGTGCCTACAAGAGAAACCGATTACTCTGATTTCAGCTGCAAGATCTTTTAGACAAAGTTTGAGAGCTGATTCGATTTCCTTTTTGAGGCTAGTAATTAAAAGGAGCTGGTAGTTTGTTTTTTTATGCTTTTGTTTACTGCCTGAACTGAAAATTTCCATATAAAGGTTCGTGTTCTGTAGGTACATCAAATTAACGCAGGAAGAATTAACGCCAAAACTATTCTAAAATTACCATTCTCGAGAATTCTGTTCCGAAGAGAGTAGATTGTAATACGAAAGTATATCAAGGAACTAGTTTTAATTAAGTTTGTATGTGGAATAAGTTAGTAGAAAAATTTGAAAAATACCCTGCACAGGCAAAAGTACTCAAATTGCTATTTGAACGTGGATTTCAGGTTAATGAGGAAGGAAAAGTCACTTCAGGAAATATTGAGATCGCGCATACACAGCTTGCAAGAGAAGCAGGTGTTGATAGGAGAGTGGTTGACGCAACCACAAAGACAATTATCTCAGATGAGTTTTTTAGTGCTATTTTTAAAAATATTCATTCAATCCCTTTTCTAAGAGATGTTGCTCCCTCACTTGGGTTAGGAGTGATTATTATTATCCCGGAAGATGCTGCTAATATGGGTATTCTTGCAGAAGTTGCAGGGATTATTTCAAAAAACAACGTAAGTATCCGGCAGGCTGTCTCCGATGACCCCTACCTTACTGACAACCCAAGGCTTACAATCATTACCGACCGCAAAGTTCCTGGAGACCTGGTTGATCAGATCCTGAACCTACACTCAGTGAAAGGGGTAAGTATTTACTGATATCTCTGAGTCAGTAAAATTTAAACGGATTTAAATTGAAGAAATGAGTAATTACCAGGTGATATTCGATATTCTTTATATGCACAATATGTATAATTTGTTTGTTTATTTACTCACCTATTCTCGATCGACATTTAAATTAATTTGTAAGCTACTTTCATATTTAGGAAACAGATGACATTCCTATGTATATCTGCGGAAAGTTGATAATATGACTGCTTGTTTCTTTCAGAATAACTCGTTATTTTTAAAGCCTGTAATCTGCAGATGAAACGAAACCTGAAGTTTTCCTGCAGTGATAAATTTATTACAGAGGATTTCGATAAAATCCTCAATTTTGTCATATGCTCATAAAGTGCATATATATGCCTCATGAAAATAGACGTTTCTCTAAATTTTCTATGGTAAACTAACTAATTAATTATACTTTTAAAAGCTAATTAGTATTTTCAAATTCACTTTCTCAGACGAACAAAATAATGTCATCTATTTTCTCAATATGATAGTAGCATAAAAATTAATCTACTTTCTAATGGTAACGATTCAACCTGGTAAAACAATACAGATAGCAATCTTTTCCAAGATTCATTGAGCAAATTTAGGGAGGATTTTTTTCTTTAACTGTAGGTTATTGATCATTTTTTCATTTATCCAGCAGTTAACAATCAGAAGTATTTACTGCGCCGAAACAGATCCTACTAACTGATATTTGGTAGACTGAATAGTTACTTTTAATTGATAATTTGGTTAAATAGACAAACGAATTATAAATCTGTGTAAATCTGCAGAATGTCGGTTCAAAAGTATTTGAATTAATTGCACTTTTAAGAAATAATTGTGTTTTCAAAAGTTATTGTTTATGATCAAGTCACTTGAAATTCTATAATCACGGGAAAAACAAAAACCAAGGCAAAAATGTACCCTAAACTCATTTCTTCCTTATTTTTTTGCACTTTCCATGGCTGACTTATAAGTTTAAAAAAACAGGAACAGAGGAAATGCGGAAAAAATTTTTACCACTCAGAATAGTGCCTATGCAGAGTTGTGGCCCGGCAGTGTATTGCCCTTTCTATTCGCTCAAGAGAGCAGATTTATAAAATTGCAGTTTATTACTGTGATTTTTTTCCCCGTGGTTATATAATATAGATTGAGTTCTTACATTCCTGTGGATTTTTTTATGGTTTTAGAGTTTGGCTTAAGTTAGAAATTTTGAATATTTATAATTGAAGTCATTACACACAATGCTTACACTTTTTAAATGTTTTCCTATGCCTATACGGTATTCAAGAGTATCACAATACGTGTATTAACTATTGAGAAGTTTATTAAATCCCTAAATTTTATCATATGCTTATAAGCGGAGTATACAAAATGACCAATAAAGATCAGAAATTTATTGAAGTCCACTATATCTAGCTCCTTTTGGCTAGTTTTTGCAACGAGAAGAAGTAACATTATTAGTGGAACATGTTGTTAATCTGTGGGATTGCATAGTAAATACAGTGGGATTTGATGCCTACTATTCTTTGCTAGAGATTAGAGGTTTTAAGCTTCTTTCTCTTAAAAGAAAAAATATATTATTTAGCTATAAAAATCAGCTTATAGATGTGTAATTTCCGCCCCTTCAAAACTTAAAAACACAGAGAATTGGTAAATATATGAAAATAAGTTAAGTTTTTCCAAAAGAAAGAAATAAAACCAAAATAAAGAGTTTATAACATGATCGATCTGATAATTAAAGCACTCTGGCTTATGTTTCCAGCTTACATTCCCAATTCCTTTGCAGCTATTTTTGGTGGCGGGAAGCCAATTGACGGAGGCAGGTTTTTAAAGGATGGAAGAAGAATCATAGGAGATGGAAAGACCTACATGGGCTTTTTTTCAGGAATTTTTTTTGGAGTTCTGACAGGCAGTATTCAGATATGGCTCAATTCAAATGGGTTCAAAATTTTGGGAATTGATGTACCATCTTTTGGCCAGAACTACATTTACGCACTAAAAGTTGTCTTCGCTCTTTCCTGCGGTTCACTTCTTGGAGATCTGTTCAAGAGTTTTTTCAAGCGTCGAATGAATCTGAAAAGAGGCGCTCCCTTCCCACTTGTAGATCAGCTGGACTTTGTAATAGGATCTTGGGTTTTCGTATACCTCATATCCCCAGAATGGTTTATGAGCAATTTTACTCCCAATGTAACGATAATAGTCCTTATAATAACACCTCTGCTTCATCTTGCCACAAACATAATAGGATACTTTATAGGGGTAAAGAAAGAACCCTGGTAAAATCATTTAAATCAATACAATTTTGAGGTAAAATAATCTGAGAAAAATGAATAAAAATTCTCTGAAGATTCAGAAATAATAGATATGATAATGATAATGATAATGATGATAATTAATGGTGCAACGAAAGCAGTAACAGGTGGAATCATGAGCAAATTAAAACCAGAAACAAAGAAAGAGTTGGATATTCAAAAACAAGAACTTATCGCAGCCCTCAAAGGCTGCGGAGCTATTCGATATGGTAACTTCACGCTTACTTCAGGGAAGAAAACCAAGTATTATATAGATATCAAAAAAGCTAGTACTGATCCTAAAACCCTAAAGCTTATAGCCAGACAAGCAGCAATCAAGATCGAGGATATGGATGTAAGCACAATTGCAGGAATTGAATTGGGGAGCGTGCCGCTGGCAACAGCTGTTTCGATGGAAACAGAACTTCCATTGCTTATAGTTCGTAAGGCTACGAATGACTACGGCACTAAAAGCAGGTTTGTAGGTGATATTAAACCAGAAGACAAGATTGTAATGCTCGAAGATGTTACTACAACTGGAGGTTCTGTCAGAGATGCAATCAAAATTGTCAGGGAAGCTGGAGCCAGTGTGAAGCATATAATTAGTGTTGTAGACCGAGAAGAAGGGGCAAAGGAAAAGATAAAAGAAGAAGGAGCAGAGCTTTTCCCTCTTGTAAGTGCAAGCGATCTATTAAGTTAAAAGTAGTGACACTCACTTTTCTAAATTGAAGAGATCTGAATGAATAAATATAAAAATATATTCAGCTTCTGTTAAAGATATCTTAGTTGAATAAGTATTTTTAGCTTTCATATGAATTCTTCTAACTATTGTTTTGATTTTTTTACAAGTTATCTTACATCGCTTTAATGATATATTAAATAATAAAGTATTGTATCAAGACTGGAGTTATGAGGATTCAATGCAACTACGGCTATAATTTTTCAGATAGTTCCCTCTTTTACTTATTGCTACCATTAAACGGATCTGAACATCTTTTAAGTTTTGATTCGCTGTTCTTGTACCAATTTTTAGTAACTACTTTGTTCTAGCGTTCTGTCCTTATAGAGCTTTTTGAGCTTTAATTGAGCTACTAAAAAGTACTGTAACTTCTGAATATCTTTTTAGTGATTTTACATGGATTTTGATTCATTCATTCAATCAGCTAAAAATACATTAAATTATGAATATTTCCAATTATATTTTGGCAAAAAAATCTTAAGAACTTCACTGTTTGAGGAAACGGAAAGTCAAGTTTCGAAACAAGTTAAGAAACATAATTTAAATATAAATGTGAGTCTAACAATGAGAAGATATTTATCAGAATAAATGGAGAACTAGAAATTCTTTCATTATATTCCGGATTAATAAGTATTGCTAATCAAAAATACACTGATATTAATGAAAACATGTTCCTTAAAACCCACTTGCTGCAGATTTATACGAGAATATTATCTATTTTCTTAATATTATAGTAACTTAAAAATTAATCTTTCTTTCTATGAAGAATAGTGGGTAAATAGGCAACAAAATTTTACATATTTGCACATTTGTGAAATGTTGGGCAAAATAATATTGAGAGGTTTTGAGGACTGAAAACTCACTACCTTTTCCTATCGGAATTATTTATCGCCCTAGATTATAACCCAATCATAATGTAGTGAAGTAATTTTTTTAAAAAGGAGAATGAAAATGAGGATTTTAATTATCGGTAGTGGTGGAAGAGAACACGTAATTGCCGAAGGAATCAAGAACAGCAAGCATAAACCCTCCATCTATGCGGTAATGGCAAAAAAAAATCCAGGAATTGCTGCCCTCTGTGAGGACTTTTTGCTTGAGAATGAAACAGATGTTGAAAAAGTCATTGGGTATGCAAAATCCAGAAACATAGATATTGCATTTATAGGGCCTGAAGCTCCGCTCGCAGCAGGAATTTCAGATGCTCTCTGGGAAGCCGGAATTTCTGTAATTGGGCCTAAAAAAACCTGTGCAATTATCGAGTTTGATAAGGCCTGGGCACGAAATTTCATGAAAAAATATGGAATTGAAGGTTGCCCTGCTTACGAAGTTTTCACAGAGGAAAGATCTGCCCATGCTTTTATCGAGAAACTGGGTGATGTTGCAGTCAAACCATCTGGTTTGACAGGAGGTAAAGGGGTAAAAATTATGGGGGATCAGCTTCCTGACATTGAAGCTGCCAAGGAGTACACGAGTATGCTTCTTGAGAAAGGAGCTGTTGTTATCGAAGAACGCTTAATAGGAGAGGAGTTTTCCCTACAAGCTCTGGTGGATGGCAAAAGCCTTGTTTTCGTCCCTGCAGTGCAGGACCACAAACGAGCCTATGAAGGTGATCTGGGCCCAAACACAGGTGGCATGGGTTCATATATAGATGCAGAGGAAATCCTACCGTTTATGCTATCTGAAGATCTCGAAAAGGCAAAACAAATCATGAAGAGTACTGTAAAAGCACTTTATGAGGAAACAAAAACGGAATATATTGGAATCCTTTACGGGCAATTTATCCTTACAGCTAGCGGCCCCAAGGTGGTAGAATTCAATGCTAGATTCGGAGATCCTGAGGCCATGAACATAATTCCCATCATTGAAACAGATTTTGTGGAAATCATGCTTGCTATGGTTAAAGGGACCCTTGGGAAACTGCCTGTAAAATTCAGCAGGAAAGCTACGGTTTGTAAGTATGCAGTCCCTGCAGGCTATCCTGATAATCCTGAAAAGGATAGCGAAGTAATTGTAGAGGAACTAGGAAAAGCTTTGGTCTATTATGCCAGTGTTTGTGAGAAAGGCGGGAAAATTTATACTACTGGCTCCCGCGCCGTTGCGTTCGTAGGATGTGCGGAAACTATCGATGCAGCTGAAAAAATTGCCCAGAATGCTCTTGAAAATGTTCGTGGTAAGCTTTTTTTCCGGAAAGACATTGGAACTGCTGCTCTAATCCAGAAGAGAATCGATCATATGAAAGAACTTAGAAGCTGACTGTTTCAAAAGTTATACAAGCGTACGGCTTTCAAATAAGTACTATGTGGTAATATAAAGTTATAATTCAGCCAGAACCAAGTCGGGATTGAAATGATGAAGAGAGATATACTTTCGATAACTGATCTGTCCAGGGAGGAGATATACGAACTCCTCAAATCAGCTATGGACCTGAAGGAAAAGCGCAAGGCGGGAGAGTCTACTGAGTACCTGAAGAACAAGAGTCTAGGAATGATTTTCGAAAAATCCTCTACTAGAACCAGGGTATCTTTTGAGGTTGCTATGACAGATTTCGGGGGGCATTCCCTTTACCTGAATCCCAAGGATATTCAGGTGGGAAGAGGTGAAACTATTGAGGATACCGCAAGAACTCTTTCCGGTTACCTTCATGGATTAATAGCCAGGGTCATGAGTCACGAAACAGTAACTAAACTAGCCAACTACTCAACTATACCTGTAATCAATGCGCTTTCTGACAGGGAACACCCCTGCCAGATCCTGGGCGATTTCATGACCATCATGGAGTACAAAAACAGGTTTAAAGGCCTGAAATTTGCCTGGATAGGAGATGGAAACAATGTTTGCAACTCAGCTTTACTTGGTTCGGCAATTATGGAAATGGAATTTACAGTAGCCTGTCCGAAGGAATACAGACCTAAAACCGAATTTCTTGAAAAGGCAAAATTCCTCGGAGGCAAATTCGAGATCACGGATGACCCTCAAATTGCAGCAAAGGACGCAGACATTATCTATACGGATGTCTGGATTTCTATGGGTGACGAAGCCGAACAGGAAAAACGGCTGAAAGACTTTGCTTCTTACCAGGTAAACACCGAACTCCTTGGCCTTGCAAAGCCTGACGTAATGGTTATGCACTGCTTGCCAGCCAGAAGAGGTCTCGAGATTACAGACGAAGTGATGGATGGCCCAAACTCAGCAATCTTTGTAGAGGCAGAAAATCGCCTGCATTCTCAAAAAGCTCTGATCCTGAAATTGATGGGATGAATTATTTCATCAATTTCTAACTCTTTCATAAATTCACATAAACTTCCTAGCACCTACTTTCGGATTTTAGTTTTAAAATCTACTTCCCTGATAAAGAAAATTATCTGGGAGTCCAGGATATATGTAGTCTTCAGAAAGGGTTTTCAAGGATAAGGTATAAGAACAAATAGCAATACTATTGCTGCTGCAAAATGAGTTAGATTATGGATGGTTGTTCAGCCCAATCAATGGTGATGGATTTATAATTGAACATAGGATAACATCTTTTTTTGAAAAAGTAAACTCAATATGCGAGGATTGCCCAGCTAGGTCAAAGGCGATAGGTTCAGAGCCTATTCTCGTAGGAGTTCGTGCGTTCGAATCGCACTCCTCGCATTAAACTTTATCATTTTTATAAGTTATATCTGGGAAGATGTGATTTGGCATTATCAAAGCCTTCATCTGAACATTTTCAGACCTGATGAATCTGTACTCTTCCTTATATCCGTAAAATTTCATACGGAATTTCAGATTCTTTCAGCTTGCATTCCAAGCTTCATCATTTATCTAAAGCTTCTTCTTCACATTCAGTTAATTCACTCAAGATTTCTTCATACTTATCTCATCATTTGGCGGATCTGCTTCATCTACTGTTAGAATTTTATTTGTCTCATAGTTTTCAGGGTCTATGGATCTCCAGTTTTGAATATTATTCCAAATTTTGACACTCTTTCATTCCTTCTCTTCTCTGTTAATATTCCCTCTGTCGTATCCAATTAGGAAGGCTTGGGTAAGTAATTTCCGGAGTTCAATTTTATCTAAGGATATCGAATCTTCAAAATTGAAATTTATTAACTCATCCAATACTTCTTTATATTTCGGAGGCAGTTATTCTATCAGTGCAATCACATTCAACGTCCTAAAAGTATCTTGTTCCATTATAAACACCCTCAGAACATTCTTCTTAACTCTTTTTAGTATTTTCCCTTAGCAACTTCCCCTGAAGCAATTTTAGCAACCCTGCGAAGCTTGAAGCCTTTGGGAATCATAGGCTTTGAGGATAATTAAGGCTTTACCAAGATATTTGAAGATGAAACGAAGATAGTGGAAATATTAACCCATAATAAGAATGCATTTAAATCGACTCTTTTAGTATGTTATATTAGAGGCTGATTAAAGCTTTTTTGAAAAGGAGAGAGCAGGGGTAAAATCAAACACCAATTGTTTTACGTCAAACTTTAATAGAAGTATAAAATATAATACTAATATTTAACCCCTTTATTTCCGTTGAGAATTTATTTTTTAGAATGAGAAAGTGTTTTCATATGGGTAAACTTGCGCACTTTTGATGCATAAATCAAGTACTTAATACATTATAGTTAAAAATCAAAATTTAGAAAGTTGTGAATTTAATACTATTGGTTTTGTACTTCAAATGCGTAAGTTCTAGATATAAATAAAAATTATAAAGATATTGGCTTATTTACGTTGGAGTTCGTGTGTTCAAATCCTGTCTCTCGAACTAATTTTGGTTACATTTTCTTGTTATTTGAATGTCGGGCTTTCGACAAAATCTTATAACTGTTTGAACTTTTGAGATGAATATAACTTCAGAATCTATAACTGGTTTTGACAACAAGAATTATTTCACTGCCATTAACCTATATTTTAATAGTTTTAATGTCAGACATCATGTACGTTATAAACGATATATCTGACCATAATATAGGGCAAAACAGATTTCAAATTACGGGGATATATCTATGAGTTCCAAGGATAATATTAAAGGCTGCTTCAAGGTTCAACTCTTTTCTACATTTGGATAATGTACAACTCTAATTTCAAATTCAGATAGTAAATTGTTCCGAAATTCAGGTATGCATTGACCTTATAAAATAGTACTTTATACATAGCATTTACTCACTTGAGGTATAATTCAAGTATATTAAATATCATTGTTTAATTTGTATTTAGACATTTAATGGTTTAATACTACAGTTATTTCAGTTCAAATGCGTAAGTCCTATCCAAATTGTCAAATCGAATTTAATTTTAAGATAGCCTCTGAAAGCTGCATTTACTGGCGAATCAATGACAAACAGGATATATTTGGCATTTGCAAAAATAATCGATGTAGAAGGGGATCATTAGATAGCTAAACGTTTTAGAGCCGCTGTTTCTGCGGAAACTGTCCACGCTTTCAATCATTTTCAGCGTGTGGGCGGGAGTGGAACTACAATGGACAGCTTGAACGATTCAATTAACGGCGAAATTTATATTCCGGCTACGATTACTATTCAGATGCTTTAGTATGGTGATCATTGGACTTTCTAGAAATAAAAATACCATGGAATCCGTAAAAACAGCAGTGGAGTTAGCAGGAGGGCTGGAAATAAAAAAAGGATCTACTGTGATGATTCGGCCGAATGCAAACACTGCAGACCTGCCTCCAGGATCAACAAATCCCGAAGTATTGAGGGGAGCTATCCGGGAAGTCTATAAATATAACCCCCAAAAGATAATTGTGGCTGAAAAGTCGATGACTCCGATGGACACTGAAAAAGTGCTTAAGGAGCTTGGGCTTTGGAGAGTTGCAGAAACCGAAGGGGTAGACGAAATTCTGACTTTTGATCACATGAAACGTTGACGTGTGGAGCCAAAGGGAACTTACTCATGGGCATATGGGTTCGAAGTGCCTGAGTTCTTGGAATCAATTGATTACTTGATCGCTCTGCCAGTGATCAAGACCCACTGGAATGCAACGTTTACGATGGGTCTCAAGTCACAGATAAGCATCACCGCAGACTGGGACCGACGACAACTTCCTCATGGACAAAATTGGGATATGCTTTTTGGGAATATGATTGCCGAGTCAAACCTTGTTTACAGGCCTGACTTTTATATATCGGATGCTACTAAATGCTTTGTTACCGACGGACCTAGCATAGGAACTTTAAGAGAGCCTGATATCGTGCTGGCAAGTTCGGATGTGATAGCAAAAAATGATGTTGTGGGTCTTGCCCTCCTGAAAACCCTGGGCACAGTTCCCTAGATCCAAAATCATTCTGTCTGGGTCCAACCTCAGATCAAAAGGGCTGTGGAACTTAATTTAGGGGTTCACAGCAGGGAAGAAATAACAGTAAGGAGTGCAGGAGTTGGGGAAATCGAAGAAATTATTGCAAATCTTTCCTGAATAAAATCGAAAACAGATAACTTGGAAAACTTCTGGCGATAAAATCTCGCTGAAAGATAAAAAACTCAATCTGGCCCCTAATTTAGGGAAGTTCTGAAGCCTTGAAAAAAAATGGCAGATCCTTATGTTTTTATCGGGAAGGGAATGTACGGAATAAATACTGATATGGCACTTGGTATTTCTATGCCTTAGATCAAGCAGGAGGCAAAAAGCTACGAAGGCCAAGTCACTTGATCTTGAACTCTGGCCTTCAGGCATACATGAAACACGAATTCTTACTTGCTTGGTGGAAAAATATGCGCTTGTTTTAGAAGAACTACCATAAATACCTCTATTGTTAGCAGCCATTGTTTATTATAACTTGAAAGTTGAATAATATTTCTTCAGTAAAATAATAACCCTATATTTATTCTGTGACTTTGCAAGACACAAGTAGAATATACCCATTCAATATCTCTCTGATTTATGAATTTCTGTTTGACCGTATGTAACTGGTTACGGTTTCAGATGACAAAAACGAAAATTTCGAGTTGATTGTCAATGATGCAGATGGAATAAGGGAGAAAATTCTAGATAAATTTGCAATGGTTAGAGAAAGGCATGGTCATCAACTGATTAAAAGTTTTGTTGTCTTGAATTGATCTATTTTTAATAGAACATCCCTTCTTTTTTCACTTTATCCTGTGGTATAATAAACGATAGCTTTGAACAGCAAAGGTATCTATGTTGGTTAGAGTTAGACAAGATGAGAATTACTGAGCCAATTTCCCAAGTCTAATCTTAGGAACATTCTATCACGCCCTTGTCCATATTCATTCTTCGATATTCTACAAATTCAAATCCAAATTTATCGCAATAAATATGTCGAGCCCGCGAATTGTTTGGGTCAACTGTTAAAATAACATTAGATACTCCGTTCTTTTTTAGATGAAGTAGTGATTGCAGTAAGAGATAATATCCATATCCTTTCCCTTGACTTTCTCTCTCTATCGCTATCTCCACTAGATAAGCAAGTTTGGGATTTTCCCAGTCCTTCACAAATATAGCAAAACCTTTCAAGGTATTGCGAGCAAATAGATCAAAAACATGTCCATATCTGATATAAGGTACTAACGACCAGTTACTGAGTAAATTATCATTGAAAGCGTCATAATCGATTTTAAGTATTATCTCTATATTTGCTTTGTTTTTCTGGATTAATTGAACATTGAATTTTTGCTCGCTTACTTTATTAATAAGCTCAACTCCTCAATTACCTGCTCCGATCCAAAAATTCATCTCTCGAACTTTTCTGTGTTCAATCATTTTCTAAATTTTTTGTCATACACCATAATGATCTAACATTTATTCATTTACACTTATTAACTTTTAATTTCAAGTTGATGTTCTTCCAGAACATCCAGTTTTTTGTTCAAAGCACTTGATCAATCTATGCCATCGAATCTAGCTGAAGATAAACAGCTGTGGGATAATTTAATCAGATGACTATACCTAAACGAGCAGGATGATGCTCCACAATATGCACTCCCGATCAAAGCAAGCACTAATTTTTATAGTCCGTTAACTGTGAATGCTGCCCAATAGCAGGATGCTGGAAAGGCTTCCCGATGTTATAATTCATGTGATAAAGATCACGTAATTTGAATATTAACTAGTTCAACTTAGTGCTATTTAGAATATATCCAAAAGATATATCATAAATCAAACTTAGTTCTAATTTATAGGTTTCCCCACCTTCTATGAAACTTTCCATTGGGCTGTAGTATTCCTCCCGCAGCTCATAAGATCATCTTTTTGAGATATAAGATCAATCTGATCGCTTAAATTAATACAAAAACTAAGTATTTGATGGCTTTCGACGGTTTAGTGATTGTTGTTTGCATGCTCGATGACAGAATTAAGGTGAAGCAAGCAGTATATTTTGTAGTTAAAGTCATTATTGGCGGTGCATTTTTTGGTATCTTGATAGGAATATTTGCTTTGTTTTTCTTCGTGAAACAGACTTAAAATAAGCACTAGAGAGATTAAACAAATTCAAAACAATGATAATATAAAAATAAGCTCACCGAAATTTACTCAATTAATCTTAGTGAAGGCGACTATTAATAATGTTTTTTGCTTCATAACGGAAGGGGGATTCAACTAGCATAATTAATTTGAAATCTAGTTTTGTCAATTATTTGTTGAAATAAAGGAACACAAAATTCTCTCCAACATTATCCCAAAAAAAAGAGATAGGCTCGTTTTTTAGATATGATCAATTACTTAAGGACACGATTTCCACATTTTTACAGGATAAAGTAACAGTAGATGCAGGTGAATAAGGTGCATTATGAGGTTAAATATTACTTTGTGGATAGGGTCTATTCTTACATTTTATGGTTAATTTTCACAACCATTTACTTAAAAAAACCCTAAAATTTGGATCCTTTAATGTGCATATCTCAGCATTTTCCATAATCTTAAAGCCTTCATTAACGCTATGCTTCACATTTTTCCCAAGGGAGCAGTTGATAAGCTGTTTTTCAAGAAGCTCTTTTGCTATTGGATATTTATGCTGGATCTCAACGGTGTATCTTCCATTTTCAATATAACCCCCAAAAACTTCCTTGGCTCTATCGTATTTTTCTTTGAACTTCTCAGCATGCTCTTTAACCCAGATAGGTGGACCAATATGTTTTTTGACGTTTGGAAGGATACCTGAGATAAGTTCGAGCATAATTAAGGTTTCATTTTTCCCTGACCAGACCCCAGTTTTAATCACAGAAAACTTATATTCCATCAAAAGGGCAGCTACTGAACGCTCCATTTTATACAGCTGTGGATATAGCACATCTTCGACTATGTCCGGGGTCCTGAAGAAGACTACAAGCTGTGTGCTCCTTCTATTTTCGAGTCGCTGGAGGATTTCTTTGTCCTTAAGAGGCAAGAAACATGCAGGAAAAAAGAATTTAATTTCCATACTTTTTAAAAAATCCCTGCAAAAGTCTATAAACATGCAAAATTTATCAAGGGAAAGAGCTGCTGCAACATTCCGTTTGGGATCTGTTGGATCCACTATGACCAAGGGTTCGTCGTGTTTTATTTTTGAATGTTGCATTATATCTATTCTCTCTCCAGGTTTCCAGAAGCAGGCCTTTCTAACTGTATTTTCAAATGAACCGTAATGAATTATCAGGAGTTCGGTCAAGTAGCCTGAAAAGCCTTGAGTTTTCAACTCTGATCCGTAGACTCCGCACCCTCGCATAAACTGCTTCAGAAGCAGCACCTCGTCTTCAAATCCCTTTATGCGGGCTTTAACAAAATCGTTATGGAACGGAGTCCTATCCACTGCAGATTTAATATGGGAAGCTGATGAAACCCTAAAACACGGAACTAAATCCACGTCAAAACCTTTAAATACAATATTCAGGTAGGGATGCTCAGCGTGGCAATCTTTTGCATATTCTGCAAGCTTTGCCACTTCTCTGGCAACTGCCATTCCCAGGGTTTCCAGTTCCTTTCTGGGCGTCTCCTCTGGAAAGCATATAAAGGTATCAATGTCGTGAGTTCCTGAAAGCCACGTGCCTCTAGCAGCGGAACCTACCATTTTCACAAGCACATCAGGTGCACCTAGTTTCTCAGCTGCTGCTTTCACTTCTGTGGCTAATTCTTCCTGAATCCCAATGAGATTTCTTCTTTCAGCTACTGTAGGTTTTATTATCTCAAGTACCGCCTGCTTCAAATCATCGGGGATGTTTGTACCAGTTTCCATATCAGGAGAGGCTCCTTATTTTTATTTTTTACTCTGCATGATAGCTCGTGATTAAGTTACACTTGATTGTGAGCTAACTGTTAACTAAAGTTTGTGAGCTTCTTCGTTCCGTCATAAGAATTAGGTAATTCATCGATGATAAAATGATGCTGAATTTATGTGCGAAATTCTATCCAAGAACGTATGGTTCCTCTTACATTTGTCTAAAATTTAATGATTATTCGCCTTGGCGATATTTACTATATAAATAATATATTTATGCCAATTTATTTACTTAAATAAAATCGGGAACTTAATTTCTTCAAGGTTTATACGGTTTTGGAATATTCTTGTATTGGATTTCAGCTTGTTTCTAGGAGTTACTGATCAATTCTATAAAAGCGAGTACTATTTCTGCATTTGCGGAAAATGCAGAGAAATTTTTGTGTTCACCGTTTTCAGTAAATCGTGGACATGGCTGGATTTCTAGAAGGATAAAGAAAAAGCAGACCCCCAATTCTGAATCTTTATCCATTTGTGGAATATCTTTATTGAATTTCAGAAAGGATAGAAAAAAGCAGACCCCCAAATCTGCACCTCTTAGTTTTTGAAAAGGAGTGCATAAAATGATTGAAATACTCGAGCAACTCAAAAAGTCAATTCATAACACAACTAAAGAAGGAATAAATGACTTCTCAGGAAAATTTCTGAGCCTGAAAAATTATGAAACTCACCATAGTGTAGTGCTTGATAAAAGTATATCAAAATTTGATCTAATGATAAACAATGTACTTTTCGCTATTGAATTAAATGGCGGATTGTTACCAATTGAAGAAATTCCTGAAGAGGGAAATAACGAAGATCTTGACACTCATATAGGTTTTTTAACCAGACTAAACAATAGTGTTAAAGTACTCTCAGAATCAAGAGCTTATCTCGAGATTCTTAGAAATGAAATGGTTCAAAATGCGGGCATACAGGCTTCTAGACATTTGGAAATAGGGACTGAACTTTGAAGCTTAAAAGCTTCATAATTGCCTTTTTTCCATTTCCAAAATCAAATCATTCACCATGAAATAATTTCGTTTTAAATCTTTTTTTTAATTTTTCAATGTTCTTACAGCTCAAACAACCTAGTTACAATTCAAAATTTTGCTTATACTGGAAATATTTTCCCAAAAACATTCACTGTTATCCCATTTCTTCAAGTTCCAAGGTATCATGAGCAGAGATGATGCCACAAACTTCTTTAATCGGGATGTGATTCGCTTTGGAATTGAACAATTTAGTTATATCTATGGTCAGATTAGCTATCTCATAGTATTGATGCTATCGGTATAATAGAGAGAATTTAGATAAACTCCCTCTGTTTTTGAGCATTGAAGAATTTAAATCTCTTAACAATAACTTCTACTCATGAAAATTTTTAATAATTTTGATCTTAAAAGAGAATACAAATGTCTTCAATCAGTTGGAGACGAAATTGCTGAAATTGTTTTTTTAGTTATTGGTAAATGTTCAAGTTTGATATAATTTCATTATGATAATAGTTTATATAGTTGAAATATTAATTCGGAAGAGATTTCAACCGACATTCTGCAGATGTCCACAGAAATGATATCCATTTCTTCAATACGGTAGTAATTTAAATGTTTATCCGGCCTTTAAGGAAAATTATTGGGCAAATAAGCAGATAAATTATACATGTGTGGACATCTGCAGTGTGAATTTAAAGATACAAATGTGAGTTTTATTTTGTAGGTGCTGAAATCAGTGAGTACAGGAATCTCGTTGCGTTTTGCTCAAATTTTTGTTGAGATCTTTTTTTTGGAATTGATTAAAACTCATTGACACGACCCAAAAATGGTAAGTTAAGAATTATTAAACTGGTTTGGACTTAGGTGAAAATCGATCACTACAGTGCAAAAATGAATTTAATTTTACAATGTAAAGTTAGATATACTATAATAAAAACATATCAATAGGTGACTGTTAGTGATAAATCCTATCATAGGTAGGGTCTGGAAATTCGGAGACGATATTGATACAGATGTGATTATCCCAGGAAAATACCTGCGGACCAAGAATATGGAGGTTTTTGCAGCCCATGCAATGGAAGGCATCGACCCGGAATTCGCAAAAAGAGTTGAACATGGAGATATTATTGTTGCAGGAAGAAATTTCGGCTGTGGTTCATCAAGAGAACAGGCTCCCCTTGCTTTGAAATATGCCGGAGTAGCCTGCGTTATAGCAAAGTCCTTTGCAAGGATTTTTTTCAGAAATGCAATAAATGTTGGATTGCCTCTCATGGAAGCAGATGTCGAATGTCAGGATAGATGTGAGATCAGAGTTGATCTGTTAAAAGGTGAGGTTGAAGTTTCCGGAAAAAGTATATTCAAAGGAAACAAACTGCCGGATTTCCTACTAGAGATACTTATTGATGGTGGACTTGTGGCTCATAGGAAGAAAGTTCAGAGTAAGTAAAGAATAATCAGATCTATGACATATTTGAAAGAATTCAATAACCACTTAAAACAACAGCTACCTATGATTTTTCCTGACGAATATAAACGTGTGGGTGTGAAGCGATCCACTAATTCAGCTGCTGAAGAACTTATTTACTTTTTGACTGACTACCTCATCGTCGAAAAGGAAAATTCTGATACCTACAGTGCCAATTATGAGGTTTATTATGTGAAAAAAAGCGGGGAAGGATTGCTCAGAAAAGTTGAATACCTTGAACTCATTGCCTCTGGAGAAGAAGTGATAAAGTATGATGAGGAACTGAATATAAGGAATCGTCCCCTTCTGATTGAGACTGCAGTAAACCTCTGCTCAGGCAAGGTTAATACTATAATTTTTATAGGCTTGGACAAACACGTTACATTTGTTCATAAACCTGATCCTTCTAGTATTCTTAATATAGAGGTACTTGACGTCGTTCCCCCTGAGCCTTCCTGGCTCTCCTTAGTTATAAGGAGGCTTGCAGCCAGTGGAATTTTCGGTGACCTGCAGGTTCGTTTTGCTGAAAAGGTAATTGATCTCCGACATTTTGAAGGGATAAATACTGTTTTTCCATGTAGTGCGTCTGGGCTCAAAGGAAAATTCCTGGATTCGGATATACTCAGCGAAAACGGACACCTGCTTGTAGGATGTGAAATCTCAAAGACCATTTTTGAAATGCGCTTTCCAGAGCTTGAATACTCCTTCAGAAATATATGTCCATTAAAATCCGAAATATTGGTGCCATCAGGACCTTTCATTACACGCTGTTGCAAGTCTGAAAAGTCTGGACTTGTAAATATTTCCAGCTTTGAAGGAGTTATTGTCCACTGGGGCGATTCGGAATATCAGATTGCGGAGGCCATCAAAAACCTTGTTCACAAGATCAGGAATAATCCATAGAATTTTAAAACCGTCACTGAAAATTTGACAGTGGTCTACGGTACCTAAGTTTGACAGTATTCATTAATTTCTAATTAAAATCAATACTATTTTTATCCCTAGTTGGTTTGACAAAACTTATGAGTATATGACTTTACATTGTCATATTAACTCATTTTCTGCTTTTTACAATCTATTTTCATTCAAATGTAGATCATTTTGATAATTTTGTTTTTCTATTTTTAGTTTTCTCGATTTTCTTTTTAATTCATTTCTTCCATTCAGTTGCTTAGAAAGATATAAACTAAGGCTGGGACAGTTACAGGAAAAGGACTAACAGGGAGCTCAAAAAAAGAAGCTGGATGAGGGGGGCATTTCTTAATCATGAATTGGTATTGAAACTAGAGTCCCAACACTCATTTATATAAATGAAAACTTGGTAACAGGAGATAAGTATGTAGTAATGAAATCGTAATGAAATCGTAATCAAAAAAGAAAATTGAAGGGTATTGAGCAAATTTCATAAAAAATGATGCAGGATGCCGTTTATTTTGGATATCAAGGTAAAAAAATGGACATCGATAAATTCCAATATTGTTATTTTATCTCCCGAACTGAATTAAAGTAAGAGTGTAATCAGTTTTCGTAATTCCACATGTAATGGTTATGAACCGTTTTTTCCTCCCATAATTTATGGATCATCGAAAGTCAGGATCCAAATCTGTCTTTGTAATCACTACTTCCATTTAATGAAAATGGAAATCCAACTATTTTTTATAGAATTTACATTTTGTGATTTTTTTTCTGCTTCATGGTGTTTAGAGTGATTTTTTTGCTTATGTTTACTCAAAGAAACCTTTACTTTGTAGTTATGAGAGTTTGATACTTCGGTTGTACTAGAAGTTTCACTGCCATATCCATAAGTTTCACTGCCATACATCATCGGTACAGGTACAAAAGCAACGCCATAACTACAATAATTGCCATAACCACCATTGCCAGATCCACCATTGTTATCTCTGTCATTGTTTTCGTTCTCTGCCATGGAATCTTTTACATTAATATAAACCGTATCTGATGCTGTGGTATAGTTTATAGCATCAGTTGTTGTGAAAACACATTCAACTTATGCACACCTTCGTCTAATACAGTTCCTGATTGTTGAGTATAAACAAAAGTTCCAGGTACTGAATCAGTTGCATCAAGCTGATACTGCTATGGTGTTCCATAGACTATGTCAGCAGGATTACTCCAGGTAATCGCAGGAGTCACACAAATTAGGTGGTGGGGAATAGGTACAGTTCAGTGCTGAAGGTCCTGGCCTATACACCCAAAGAATAAGCTCAAATTTACTTTTTGGAACTGGTAGCCAATTATATAATTTTTCATCGGAGATGTCGTGTTCTGTAAGTAGAGATCAGGCGAGCCATCGGAATCATACATAAGTCCTCAGTGACGATCCCAATGTTGTAACGGTTTATGCTATTTCCATCAAGGAAATAATCTGCGTCATACACAGTAAGAGACCAGAAAGCTTTTGGATCGTTTGGTGACAATTCAATTTTGTTGGAGTGGATCCAATAGCTATTATTACCATTTAATTCATTACAGGCATTCAGACTCTTTTGTATAATAGAGCGGGTCATTTGGCAGGTTAATATAAATTAAAGAATCATCTAAGTACCTCTTATAAAGTAATTAGTACCAAACTCCCCATCATTCAGAACTATATTCCATTCATCTTCCAGATCTATTCCTAGATTCCATATGTGGAGAAATTAGTTACTATCTGCTTGCTTGTATTCAAAGCTCGTTCACGGCCTTTGATGATTGCCGGATCATTACTTTCCAGAATCTGGTTGAATTGGTCTATAAGCGCTTCTTCATTCTCCCTAGGTTTAGTGGTATTTATAGCATTTCCAAGTTACTCCAAAATGTGTCATCGAGTACATAGTTAGGCAAAGACAAAACGTTCTTTGAAATCTCTAAGGCTATAATATATGTATCTCGATGGTGGCCGTAAGATATTCTGACTAAACTTCGGTCTTATTATTACCTGATGGATAGGTTTTTTTAGTATAAAATCTCTGTATTTTGGGGTTTTTTGGTCCATTCTGAAAAGGAATTTCTATCTATATCGGCAACTTTACATAGATTTTAATATCATCTCCGTTTTTGTATCACACGAAGTATCCAAAAATAGAGTACAAAAAAGAACCTATGCTTGTACTTGTCTGTTAAGGATATCTGAATATAACACCTACGAAAACGTTCTTAAATCAGTTGTAACTCAGCCTGCTTTTCAAGATTGCAATAATTTATTAATCTGACCTGCTAATTGTCATTTCATGCCTGTAGAAAAAAGAGAAATTTCAGTCGTGGAAAAGCAGATTGTGGAATTGTCGATATTACCTAAATGGTATCAAAAGAGGTTAAAAACTCAAAAATAAGTTACGGGACAGTTACGGTATTTTGCGTCGGGTCAACCGGAGCAATAACCACAATGGAATTTGAGCCGAATCTTTCGATAGACGTTTTAGAGATTCTTGATAAGCTGATCCCTCTGGATAAGGATTATCATCATCATAAGACTTGGGGAGATTTCAATGGGGGATCTCATTTAAGAGCAATGCTCATCAGCCCAAGCCTTATAGTCCCTTTTATTGAAAGAAGATTGACAATTGTGACATGGCAACAGATTGTATACATAAACTTTGATAGGATTGAAAAAGTAAGCAAAGTTGTGCTACAGATTATAGGAGAATTTTAAAAGAACTTTATTTCTTTCGTCTTCGCTTATTTTTTTTATCTTCTCAAGCGCGAAGGATAATCATTTGGTTTTCTCCTCTTACCTATGGGTACTAGACACTCTTTTCAATTTCATGTGGGATACGTTTTCTCCCAGTATCTATGAGTAGTACCCTGAAGGTAACATTTCTTTCAATTTGTACTTTCAGCTTGCATGAGTTTTCAACGATCAGAACGGGCTAAACGGGTCGTATCTCATTGAGAAAAATAATCTCTCTTAAAGCTGATAAATACTTCCAAAAAATAATATGAGTTGTGGTGAAGGGCGGTTCCCGTTTCACTTTTCACCTCAAAACTAAATAACTCTCCTTCTCAAAAAATAACTATTTTAAGCCTATTACAGCCCTTTGTTCAGCTGTTTTGATGAAAACATCCACTCAGTAAACTAAATTGATTTTTGAGCTTCTCCTAAAGCCTGTGCTTGTGTTATAGGTTGACTCTCCGGATATCCCTTAAATATGTCCTTTTAAAAAAACATTGGAATCTGTTACTTATGGAACTTAGAGGACTTAGAGAGCATATGGAATACTTGGAATTAATTAGCCTAAATCACAATCATAAATAGAAAAGTCAGCTATCTGTGTGTTTCTCAAATAAAATTATGATCTGAAACTGCCACCGCCTCTAATAAGCAACTCTACAATGTTCTTAAACTCCATTTTTGCCGCAATCTCCAAAGCAGTGTTGCTATTTTCTTCTTGAATATTAAGGTCGGCACCACCTTTAATGAGCAACTCAACAACATCCTTATACCCAGTTTGTGCCGAATACATCAAAGCAGTTTTACCATGTTCGTCTTGAATATTGAGATTGGCACCACTTTTAATGAGCAACTCTACAATATCCTTAGACTCTATGTCTGCAGCACAAATCAAAGCAGTTTTACCTTTTTTGTCTTGAACATTAAGATCGGCACCGCTGTTAATAAGTAACTCTACAACATCTTTACGTTTTAGTTTTGCTGCAGCATTCAAAGCAGTGTTATGACTTTTGGTTTGAATATTAAGGTCGGCACCACCTTCAATAAGCAACTCTACAATGTCCTTAAGTCCCCTATCGGCCGCACAAATCAAAGCAGTGTCGCCATTTTTGTTTTGAATATTAAGATCCGCACCACCTTCAATAAGCAACTCTACAATATGTTTATTCCCTATTTTTACCGTGATCCTCAAAGCAGTCTCGCCATTTTTATCTTGAATATTAAGATCCGCACCACTTTTAATAAGCAACTCTACAATATCAACACGTCCGATCTCTACCGCACAAATCAAAGCAGTGTTGCCATTTTCTTCTTGAATATTGGGATTGGCACCCCCTTTAATAAGCAACTCTAAAATATCCTTGTACCCCAAATCTGTAGCACAAATCAAAGCAGTTTTACCATATTCGTCTTGTGAATTAATATCAATCTGATTGCTTTTTAGAAATCTCTCTACATTTTCTATCTGCCCTAATCTGCAAGCGTTTAAAAATTCATGATTATTATCTTTGCCAAACAAATTAGATAGAAAGGCCATCAACACTTACTCCTAATATTACATATTATGTAATGCACAACAATCTAGATATCTTTGCATTTTTTGATTGAAACGCAGAAATTATAAAATATATAACTTTTTACTTAAAGAATAGTCAAATATAAATAACTTAGTAAATTGTATATCGAACTTATTTCAAAACTACCTCAACTTCTTTTAATCAATATTTTCATCCATTTTCCTGTAATATTTTCCACAGGTATCCCAATATTCGCACTTAATTTGGGCTTCATTCCTGTCAGACTTTCCACGAATTGCCAAAATTTACGCCATGTTTTTGTTGGTTTCGTTTTCTCTGGTAGAAACTTAGTGTTTAATCTGCTATTTTCTGGATCAAGGTTTGAATGTGAACCGCATGCTCATGCATGTTTCCATTCAATTTATCTATCTGTTCATCCGTTGCGTGCAGCTGTAGCGATCCTAGCAAACGCATATGTTTTGTAATAAAAGCTCTTAATTTCTTCAATTACACATGAAATAAGAAATATCGCTTTTCTATGATTCATGGAGTTTATGGGACTCATAGAACATCTGGAGCTCATGGAACACTTGGAACTAATTAACTTAAACCACAGGCATAAATAGAATACATCAGAAAAAAATAAGCCTTAAAAAATAGGATTGCTTTTCTCACTAACTACACAAACAATATTTCATTGTTGATAATTTCATATTTATAGATGTTATCTCCATTTATAAATCGAATGGGTTGGTCATCTAATTTCCATGGCAATAATGACATTCCTTAAGGTCATATATATTGCCCTATTTCTTTTTTGAGTCTTCCGCAGCACTTATTATTTTGTCCTCCATTGAAATTAATAAAAACTCAATAATTTGCCATCACCAACTGCTCATCTTCATCTTCAAGAGCATTGATTAACGGCTACACTGCTTCTTTAGGCTTGATATTTCCAGGTGCCTTGTTACCTTCAACCATTATCACCGAAATTCAATAAGGTGCAGGATGAATCAAAATAATCATGTAAAAGGATAGTATGTACCGTTTTTAAGTAAAAAGGTATTTCACCATAATCAGCACTAATAATTAAAACTTTTTTACCTTTAGCCATTGTATATCCAGCGTCATAAGCTACATTAAGATTATTATCAATCATGAAAGCGATAAGAAGATCACATCTGTTTATAGAATCATGAATAGCACTTATAATCTCATCTTTTATTTCCAAATGGTTGGTTTCATATATTTGTACTCCATGTGATTTTAATTCGTCTTTTAACAACTGTATATAATCGCTTTCTTTCTCATTAAAAACATGGGATAAAAAAACCTTATTCATTTTTTAAATCCTTCCAAATAAATTTTTTTCTTTGAATATATAAAAATATAGCTTTTATATCAGCATATTGTATTTTATTCTGATTTTTACAAAGTAAACGCGTGATTTAATCTCTTTTGATTGCATATTCTCGGAATTTAATCCGTAAATGATACGTGGAATATTATCAAAAAATAAAAGAATCGAAGAACTCAAAATGTGTCGTGGGGTGCTAAGCAAATGTCAGGTTTCAAGAAAAGAAGTAATAAAAAAATATATAAAGTATTAGAACCAATAACATCTTGCAGAACAGATTAACAAACTTCTTGAAGTAAATGAGATACTGTTGATGTGGGCATCTTCAACAGTAACTCCCTCTCCAATTCATGATGAAACTTGTTATATTAGATTTTGCATTTCAAATGCGCAAGTCTTATATTTTGTCAAGATTGTGGAACAAAACAATATGCTTTCAGTGTTTCCGGTCCCTTTTTCTCGGTCAAGAAATCAATGAACTTCTGAGCTTTTTCTTTGTGTATAGAAGAAGAAACTAAAGCTATCGGATATTTATAGGAGTACTGACAGGTACGCTGATTACTATTTTAGGTTCCGTTGCAAAAAATCTGGCTCCCTTGCAAAATTAGAAAAAACCTTCACAATTAGGAAAGTTAATCATTTTCATTAGAAAGACAATGACACATAAAGGTTAAAATTATAGTGTCAAAATGCAGAAATATTTTTTTTGCAACGGAACCAAATAATCTACCAAATATACGGTCTAAACCACTTATCACACTAATTCTACCCTTGATTTTTAGCTTTCGCTATTGCATTAGCTATGATATAATTGAAGCCAGAGGGATGACTCCTGAAATTTTAAGCATAAGCACCTTATTGTCAGATCCTCCAGGTTAAAGATGCAGATGCTGTAAAATTAATATTGAAACAAGCTGAAGTGCTTTCAAATACATGGACAAGTTAAAAGATGGTGAAACATTAATCAATCATGGAGTACATTAGGAAAAAGTGAAAATTCCTTTGAGTTTTCGATCACTAAACTTTGTAACCAGGACGCAAATATCAATAAGTCTAACTAAAAAATTAAGTCATCTTCCAGCTTTTTGGGTATTTTCTGACCTACTGATAAAACTTTATCTATGTTAAGAATATTAAATGTCTGAGGCATTCAATTTTATAGTCTTATATTGCCTAAGACTCAATTTTATAAGCAGAACGAAGAAAAAAGGAAATGAAGATTATTAATTGGAGGAGATAGATAAATGAAAGTTGTTGCATTTAACGGAAGCCCCAGAAAGGATGGAAACACAGTGACCCTGATCAAGCATGTCCTAGATGAGCTTGAAAAGGAAGGAATCGAAACCGAAATTGTGCAGATCGGAGGAAAGAGTATCCATGGCTGCACAGCCTGTGGAAAATGTGTTGAAAACAAAGACCGAAAATGCATAATCGACAAAGACATTGTGAACGACTGCATAGAAAAGATGCTTGAAGCCGATGGTATTATTCTTGGCTCTCCTACATACTTTGCAGACTTGACTCCTGAACTTAAAGCTCTTATAGATAGAGCAGGCTTTGTTGCCGGAGCAAACGGCGGGCTGCTCAGGCACAAAGTAGGAGCAGCCATTGTTGCAGTAAGACGTGCAGGATCAATTCATGTCTTTGATTCTATCAATCATTTATTTACTATATCCCAGATGATTATCCCAGGATCTAGTTATTGGAATATAGGTATGGGCCTTGATGAAGGAAATGTGGAAAGAGATGACGAAGGCATACAAACCATGCATACTCTGGGACAGAATATGGCCTGGCTTTTGAAAAAACTCAATGTATAAATTAAATCTGCTTTATTTATTTCCACAATCCTTTTTGCAAATTTTGCCACAAAGAAGAGGTAAACTTACTTTTTTATTCAAAAAATGTGCATTGTAGCAAAAATTCCGCAAAATATGATGACTTAATATTTTTTCTTTCATCATAACAAAATTTGATGCAGATTATTGGGAATTCTGTTTAAATTTTATTAGTTTATTGTTTCCACTTATGTATAGTTTTTGTAGCAAAATCTAGTCACTATTTAACTCTAGCAAAGGCTTCGAAAAAATAATAATTGGCCACAATAAGAGAGGGGAAATTATTGCAATGAATTTCACCACAGGAAAGCCAATTTGGGGAATGAATGTTGTTTTTCTTTACCGCACAGACTTTCCAGGCGTCGGAGTTCAGGCATATTGTGCTTTTGATGAGAAATAACGTCTGTGTTTCTGTAACCAATCAGGGAATGAATTACTTAACAATCCTGGAGAAGGTCATGTTGAACCTGCATTTGAATCCATGCAAAATGGCATAGGAAAGCTCCATAACTGCCTTAGACCTAAAACCGGAAAGGTCAAGTGTGAGCATCAGTCTGATTTTCCGACACGGGTGTTCCCACTTTGTTACAAATGGAGTGGTAACTTCAGGTATAATCACAGCTATAGAAAATAAAGAACCGGATATAATCTGTCAGTTGGTTACTACTGAAGCAAAAATGAAACACCGCTTATAAATTCGGAAATCCTAAGGGCGTTTGATACCTGAACTGGCAAGGAAATGTGGGAATTCAATATAGGAACCCCAATTGGTAGAGGTAGTCCATCTATAGAAAACGGTATGTTGTTGGTGCCCAGGGGAAATCACATCGAAGCCACCAACTCTGGAAGCTACATCATTGCCTTCGACCTTCCAAAAGAGTAAATGAGTATACAGCTCTAGCGGAAAAAAATGAGCCTTTAGACACCATTTTGTGGATACTTACTTTATTGAGATCTTAAGTTAGAAACTTGAGAAAGCATAGGAACTGGAATCAATAAGACTTAGGAGATGCCATATAAAACTTTGAGAGGCCTAGATATTTTATGCCGAATACTCGTGAAAAAAATTTTCCTGAAAGGTATTACTCCAAGGAGGATATAAAGTATCAAACACTGATTTAATAGCATGGAGAATGACTGTGATTGAAACTAGAAAGATAGCAAAAGTCCTGAAGAGCAAACCAATTATTGAAGGAGCCGGTGTCCATCTCAAAAGGGCATTTGGGTTCAGCCAGGTTCCCATGTTAGACCCTTTTTTGCTCCTTGATGATTTTAGGTCCGATAATCCGGAGTACTATCTCAAAGGGTTTCCCTTGCACCCTCCGGCGCAACCCAGGAATTATAGCAGAGAAGGATAAACGGTGATCAGGCACACGAGAGTAGGTTAATAGATTAAGAACGGATCATAGTTAGCACCATTTTGAACCTTTCAATTGCATTGAGCGCGGGGGAATAGTTGGCAGGCAATATAATCATATCCCCTTTCTCCAAAATATTTTTATCACCAGAGATAGTTATTTCGGCCTTTCCATCTATTATCTGAACTAAGGCATCGAAGGGAGCAGTGTGTTCACTGAATCCTTCTCCCTTATCGAAGGCAAATATGATTACAGTTCCTGTGCCTTTATGGATAATTTCTCTACTTACAACGGTTCCTTCTTGGTATTCAATCAAATCTCCTAACTTTAGTTTCTTGGCTTTTAATTGTTCAAACATTATTCCACCTCTCGACTAAGTTCAAAAATCTAGTGATTTTTGGGCTTTTTAATTAAGAATTGAATTTACAGGTTCTCACATGTTAAAACACTCTTGCTCATTAATACTTTCTAAATATCACATATATCGTGTCTGATTTAGAAAATGATTTTAAATTACCCACTCGAAATGACTAAGATCCATATATTCCTTAATTTAATACTCCAAATCGCTTTCTTCTGACATGACTAAATTAGGTAGTTTATGATATGATTAGTTTCCTCTTTTAGCTCATACTACCTAAAATAGACTGCATAAATAAAGGGAAAAATAGAAAGATTATTGAAAGTAGACGTCCTTTTATATTTCGGGCTTGCCTCATTATTTGGTTCAGATTCATTTTAAGATCCTTGCTTATGTACACCTGTTTTCTAAACTTGCCTGCACAAGAAAAAAGCGTAAACGGCGTGGAAAATAAGATTCTAAATGTGAGTATTTGAGTATTTCAAAAGAAATCATTTATCATTGCTGACTACCGAAATAGCTTCCAGGTATCAAATGACCATTTTATAGTTTAGTTGCTAGCGATGTTTGTGAAAATACTTAAGTATGATACAAAAAACTGGTTGATTTTTGCCTGTATGCATCATCAGTGGGAATTTATGATCAAAAAATGATTAAAAATCCAATGTTGTGAGCATTCTTTGGACTTGCATTATAGCAAAACAACCTGTAAAAGCCCTTAAACATAGCAGAAGCACAGATCTCTAAGTTTCTCTCAAGTTAAGTGATTCAGAAAAACTTTAAATCACAAAAAAATACTTTAAGGGTATTTCAGGCGCCATCCTTTGAAAACTAAGACTTAAAGACAGTTTTAGACACTCGAATATTAGTTTGATCAGCTTTTTCCGATTTTAATAATCGGGAAATGATGATTAACAGGTATCTTGGGTTGGATTAAGGAATATACCCTTACATTAATAATATATCATACTGGAGTTATTATCCAAATCTTAAGTCACGTGTGACAAAGGAGATTTCTCACTTGTCGCACAAAGGAGTGGAACCATGCATGATGCGAAACTGATCAGTGTACTTGCAGAATATCTCGCTAGGTGTGCAGAAACACATGCAAAGAACGAATCTATACCACCAGAAAGTTTAGAAAATTTTATTGTTGATGTTGTGAGCTGCTTAAATGTGTTATACGATGATAGTGCAGAATTAGTTCCACTCAAGAATGCCAGAGCAACTATCAAGCTTGCAAGGCGCGAATTTGAGTGGCAGTGTGACAATACAGAGCATCCAGATGACTGGGAAACATGCCTGCGGAATGCAGCATCAGGTCATGTATGAATCGCTTTAGGATTTGTTTGGAAACACCATACATTTATTTGATAATGTTTTTTTTGATTTTTCATAAAATGGATCTGCTTCTTTTAGCCTCATAAAACTATGAGGATTTCGATAAATTCCTAACTTTCGGCCCATGCTTATAAGTGTCACTAAATGATTTGTGAAAATCAGAGTTTATCGAAACCCTCGATGATTTACAACATAGGTTATCTTTTTCCACAAAATATAAAATATATTCGAGATTCTTCAGGTTTACACAAATATAGAACTTGGTTGCCTATTTGCTAACTAGAATTCATTATAAATTAGATTATTTATTAACCATGTAATATCGAGAAAGTATATTACATTCCTGTGATATCTGAGGAAGGTAAAAATAACTAACGGATACATCGTATCTTAGTCATTATGTTTTAAATTCACTCCTTTTGATCTATTTTATACAGGAATATAGCAAGTAGACAAGCTATTAAACAAATCATTCCAATTACTGACATGTTATTGCTTCCTTTGCCAGAAGTGCTTGTGCTTCCTTTCTGCTCAGATTTCTGTTTTCCAGTCACAGATTCTTCTGCTTTCATCATACCTGTTATTGCAAATGGAGAAAACCCAGGAGTTTTGGCTATGAAATAGATGTACCTATCATCCTTTCCTGATAGGCTGGTTGGAAGCTGATTCCATTTATTATCGCTGTATCTATTCAGAACTATAGAAGACTGATTTATATTTTTATCCTGTATCCATGATTTTTCTACCTTGAAGCATACGACCGGATGTTCGATATTGTTTGGAATTGCAAATCCTTTGTCCCCAACCCATATATTAATATATTTATATATTTTTCCAGATGGCAGCCCTGAAACCAAGGTCGATTTCTCTTTAAGCATCTCGATACTGTTTGTTGTTTTCCCCGTAGTCTTCTTTGAATCAAAGCTCACATATATGACAGAAGTAGTGTTCTTAATGAAATCAAACTTCGCAGGTTTTCCATTTGTAATGAAAACCTGTGAAATTTCTTTAGTCAAAACATTATTTTTAGGCTCAGGAGAATCACCTTCTTCACTATTTCCACTATGACCATTTTCAACGCTACCATAGCTGCTTCCACTAATGATGCTTCCGCCACTGCTGCTCCAAATACTGATATGATTCTGCACAGTTATGGTAACCGTTTTTGAGGCAGTTCCATTTGCATTGCTCACTTCAAGGTTGACAGTATAGGTTCCTTCTGCAAGGTAAGTATGCATTGGATTTTGCTCAGTTGAAGTAGTTCCATCTCCAAAATTCCAATTCCAAACGATTGCATTTTGCGAAAGATCTGTAAACAAGACGGAAAGAGGAGCATAGCCGCTAGTAACATTTGAGGCAATGTTTGCCACAGGAAGAATTTTATCGTTATTTGGTACTTCGTGCACAATTATTTCTAAAATTTTTGAATTTGTGCCGTTACCATCATTTACTGTCAGATTAACGGTATAATTACCTGTTGCAGAATATGTATGCTTTGGACTCTGTTCAATGGAATAATTTCCATCACCAAAGTCCCAGTTTCTTCCGGTTATATTTTGTGAGAGGTCGGTAAACTGTACAGAAAGAGGAGCATTGCCGCTAGTGACATTTGCATGAAAGTTCGCGACAGGAAACACTGGATCAGTAGGATTAAAAACTGGTATGGCAGAGAGTTTTGAATTTGTACCTGTTCCATTTCTCTCTGTAAGGTTAAAGATATCGTTTCCTGGGGTTGTGTATACATAAACTGGTCTCTGATTACTTGGATCAGCAGTTTCTTCATTATTGAAGTCCCAGCTCCTTAATGTCGCATTTTGTAAAAGGTCTTTAGACAGGACTGAACGAGGAGCAGAGCCACTATTAACATTGGATGCAAAGTTTGCCACAGGAAGAACTTTATCTTTATTTGGTACTTTCTTAACACTTGTTTCTAGATTTTGTGATTCGGTATCTTTTTCATCATTTACTGTCAGATTAACGGTATAATTACCTTTTGTGGAATAGAAATGCTTTAGATTCTGATCGATAGGAGTATTTCCGTCCGCAAAGTTCCGGTTTCTTCTTGTTAAATTTTGTGAGATGTTGGTAAACTGTTCAGAAAAGGGAGGATTTCCATTAGTAACATTGGAGCTTAAATCAGCAGTTGGAAATCCAGATTGTTTTTGGAAAATTATTTGAGGAAATTCAGAGTCCGTACTACTTGCCAATGCCATAGATGATAACAAAATAAAAACAAAAACAAAGGCTATTGGAGAACAAAATTTTGTGTATCTCATTTCTTTTTTCCTTATTTTGTCTTGTTTATAATTCATAAAAAAAATCTTAATACACATAACTTTTTAATAATCTTTAAACTTTTCCATTTTAACGGCAGTTCCGATTTGCTGTAGTTCCAATGGACTATTCTCATTCGTTTATAATTTATTCCCCATAGTTCACACAAAAACTTCATTCAAACAGCTTAATTTCGACTTTGTTTAATAGGCTCTAGAAAATTAAACGTTGCAAATTCATAGGGTATAGATTATACCTGGTCCTTGCTAAACTATACTTTGACTTTTTTTGAGTATATTTATTTGTATATAAATATAAATTATTAATAGAGCTTGAAGCTCTATAGGAGTATCTATAATAAATTTTCTCAAGTAATCCATAATATTTTGCTGCAATTTAAGGACTTACCGGGATCCAGCAGCTGTAACCCTCTCTAATCATTGGGATATCAGGCATTAGAAAAGAGCAGGAACATCCACAAATCTGACGGAAAACAGAATTATAGTTTTCATAATTTTACAGTATGATCTTTATGTTGAAGGACATTTTCATATTTAAGGGAAGAAAGAAGTAATATCATGTCAATAAATATTAGACATGTTTCTCATGATTCTATTTGACAAATAATTCACTGCCTCATGATTGTTATTTTTGTTCTTTTTTCCCGAATTATTTATATAAATCTGATTGATTATATGGATAACGTGAAAAAGGGTTCCGTTGCAAAAAATCTAAAAAAAATATGTAAATCTATAAGTAATTAATAAAAATCAAAATATTCAAGGAAAATGTACTAACATTATAAAACTATACCAAACAGTTGATTAAT
>Ga0182014_10000959_pt1 | contig 39361 bp, 36 predicted proteins | sample 612S2DmetaG_FD_120489 | JGI IMG/M metagenome (GOLD analysis project Ga0182014, IMG submission 120489) | Permafrost microbial communities from Stordalen Mire, Sweden - 612S2D metaG | ecosystem: Environmental > Terrestrial > Soil > Wetlands > Permafrost | place: Sweden: Stordalen | collected... | reverse complement strand
CTGGCGTTGAGGCCGGCGACGAAGTCGTCAATCTGTGTGGCGCTCCCGACGACCTCGACCACGGCCGAGCGCGGGGAAGAGTCGACTATGCGGCACGACTGCATCTTCTGTATGTCGGCGATCGACATCTTGTCGGTGTTGATCCTGACGAGGGCGAGCTCCCTGGCCGTGACCTCCTCCGGGCTGTAAGTGTGGGCCTCGAGGACGTCTATCACCTTCATCAGCTGCCTGGCTACGTGCTCTACGGCCGCGTCGTCGCCTTCGAGCGTTATCGTGATCCGGACGTCTTCACCCCCGTTGGTCTCGCCGCATGTGAGTCCGTCGATGTTCAGGCGCATCAGCCTGACCAGGTGAACCACCCTGAAGAGGGCGCCTGGTTTGTTCTCGACTAGGGCCGAGAGGACCTTTGATGCCCTCAGAACACGGACATCTCCTTCGACGTCCCGTAGACCGTGTCCTTGATGCTCTTGCCAGGGGGCATGAACGGGAAGACGTCCTCTTCATGCGAGACTGGTACCTCTATGAGCGTGGGCGAGTCGCCCCTGATGCCCTCTCTCAGCGCCTTGCCGAACTCGTCGAGCGAGCCGACGCGCGTGCCCTGCACGCCATACGAATCGGCCAGTTTCACGAAGTCAGGCAGGTTCTGGAACCTGATGCCGATGAAGCGGCGGTTGTACATCAACCGCTGCCACTGCTCGACCATCCCAAGGCTCCTGTCGTTCATCACTATCGCTACCACGGGGATCTTCTCCTCGACGGCCGTCGCCAGGGCCTGCTCGGTCATTACGAAGCTCCCGTCGCCGTCGAAGTCCACGACCGGGACGCTGGGCATGGCGAACTTCGCGCCGATGGCCGCGGGCAACCCGAAGCCCATGGTCCCCAGACCGGTGGACGTAACCCAGGTCCTCGGCCGCATGACGCGGTAATGAATCTCGCACCACATCTGGTGCCTGCCGACACCGGTCGTGAGGATCGCCTCCGGGGGCAGGATATCCCTCATCAGCTTGACGATCCTGGGTCCCGACAACTCCGCGTAGGAGTCCTTGTAGGCGGGGATACCCTTCATCTCTTCCCGGATCTGGTTCAGGCGCGCCAGCCACGCGTTGTCCTCGGTCCTCTTCGACATGCGCCTCACAAGCGCGTCGAAGAGCATGCTGAGCACGCGGTTCGCGTCCCCGAGGATGCAGAGTGTGACCAGCTTGTTCTTGTTGAACTCGGTCGGGTCAGCGTCTATGTGGATTATCTTGGCGTCCGGTGCGAACTCGCTGAAGTTCCCGGTCGAGCGGTCGGAGAACCTCACGCCCACGGCGAGCAGGACGTCGCACTCGCCCACGAGCTTGTTCGCCTCGGCCCTGCCGTGCATCCCAATCGGTCCGACGGAGAGCGGGTGGTCCTCTGGGAACGTCCCCTTCCCCTGGAGCGTCGTGATGACAGGGGCGACGAGCAACTCGGCTATCGCCTTGAACTGGAGCGAGGCGTCGGCTATCCGGATCCCTCCTCCTCCGAAGAGGAGCGGCCTGTCGGCCTTCACCAGCATGTCTGCAGCCCTCTCGATGTCCTGATAGTCCACCGGGACGCTGGGCCTGTACCCTCTGATCTCGATCGAATCCGGGAAGGTAATCTCGGCCTCCTCCTGCTGCACGTCCTTCGGTATGTCAAGGAGGACCGGACCCGGCCTCCCCGTCTGCGCTATGTAGAAGCTCTTCTTCACCGCCGAAGGTATCTCCGCCGCCGAGAGGGGCTGGAGGGTGTACTTCGTCACCGGGGTGAGCACGCCGACCACGTCGGTCTCCTGGAAGCCGCTCTTACCCGTCATGCTCTTGGCGACCTGCCCCGTGATCGCTACCACGGGCGAGGAGTCCGCGAAGGCCGTGGCGATTCCGGTGACCAGGTTGGTCGCTCCGGGGCCGGACGTGGCTGAGCAGACCCCGGCCTTCCTGGAGACCCTGCCGTACGCGTCGGCCATGTGGGCACCGAGCTGTTCGTGTCTCACTAGCACGTGCTTGATCTTGGAGTCCCAGAGTGCATCGTAGAAGGGCAGGTTGGCGCCTCCGGGCATGCCGAAGATGTACTCTACCTTCTCCTTTTCAAGGGCCTCCACGGTGGCCCGCGCGCCGGACATTTTTTCAGGCATTGTAACTATCACTCACTTTTAGAAATCCCTCGCTTGAACTCTAGAGCGAGAGACTCTAGAGTAAAACAATCAACGCTACTTTTGCAAGAACTTCCGGTGTCGTAGCGTTGCCGCTTTGCATTGTCATAAGGTAGTCGGGAGATATATTTAAGAATTGACAGGCCTGAAAAGGAATCAGCGCGTGCTCCGGAGGGCGACGGTCTAAGCCTAGGGCACACTTAAATATAACGGCCTTATAGACCGGTCCGAAGACAAATGATCAATCCCTATGAGATGATATCGAAGAGTGCCCTGCCTGCGTTTAGGGCGATGGTCTCGAAGAGGCTCACAGAGAATTATGATTTGACACAGCAGGAGGTCGCGGTGAGGCTGGGCGTTACGCAGGCCTCGATAAGCAACTACGCGAGGAAGGCCCGCGGCATGATGCTGAACCTCGAGATCGACCCGAACCTGGCGAAGGCCGCCGACCAGGTCGCGCAGGTCCTCTCCTCGGAGACCCCGAACCAGACCGAGGCGCTCAGGATGATGACGGAGGTCTGCGACTACATCAGGTTCAACCACGTCATGTGCCACCTCCACGAGGACCTCGAGCCCGGCTTCAGGACAGAGGGGTGCTACGCGTGCGTCGGCGGGCTCCCGATAGACAGCAACCAGATAAGACTGAAAGCCCACGCCCTAGGATAAGAGCGCGTTGGAAAGAAAGCCAGAGTGGCTGACGGTACTTCCCTCTGGGAGCGAGAACTACGTCAGGCTGAAGGGCCTCTTCGAGAACCTGAACCTCCACACCGTCTGCCAGGAGGCTCACTGCCCGAACGTCGGGGAGTGCTGGGGCGGCGGGACGGCGACCCTCATGCTCATGGGGGACATGTGCTCCCGGGCGTGCAGGTTCTGCATGGTCACCCCGGGCAAGCCGGCTTCCCCGCTCGACTCTCTCGAGCCTGACAACGTTGCCTTCGCCCTCTCCCAGATGGACCTCAACTATGTGGTCCTGACGTCCGTTGACAGGGATGACATCCCCGACGGGGGCGCCTCGCACTTCGCGCGGACGATCCGCAAGATCAGGGAGAGCAGCCCCGGGATGATGGTAGAGGTGCTCGTTCCCGATTTCCAGAACGACGTGGATGCGATCAGGACGGTGGTCGAGGCCCGTCCGGACGTGATCGCCCACAACATAGAGACGACCCTCTCCCTCAGCGACCGCGTGAGGGACCCCCGGGCCAGCTACTGGCAGTCGCTCTCGGTCCTTAGGACGGTGAAGAAGCTGGACCGCAGGATGTTCACGAAGTCCTCGATAATGGTCGGGCTCGGGGAGAGTGTGGAAGAGATGGGCCTGGCGATGTCACACCTCAGGGGCGCAGGAGTGGACTTTCTCACCGTGGGGCAGTACCTCAGGCCGTCGAAGAGGCACCTTCCCGTCAAGGAGTACGTGACCCCCGAGACCTTCGAGGCCTACCGGAAGATGGGGGAGGAGATGGGCTTCAGGTACGTCGCCTCCGGCCCGCTGGTGAGGAGCAGCTACAGGGCGGGCGAGTTCTTCGTCCGCTCGATCGTCCTCAAAGACAAGACAATTAGCGAAGTCCAGCGGTGATATTGGAAAGTCTTATGAGCGCGAAGGCGCTCTCTTTCCTAGGTTTCATATCCGCATGGAGATGCTGCAAATCCTCAGGGCGGACGGCGAATACAACTCCAAGCTGGAGCCGAATCTCCGTGTGGAGGACCTCAGGAGGATGTACAGGCAGATGCTCACGGTCAGGAGGTTCAACGAGAGGATGCTGCTGCTCCAGAGGCAAGGGAGGATTGGGTTCTTCATCGAGTCCAACGGGCAGGAGGCGTGCCAGATCGGCAGCGCGATGCCTCTCACGCAGGCCGACTGGGTCTACGGGGGTTACCGGGACCCGGGCATCAGCCTCATGAGGGGGGTCCCTCTCAAACTGCTCGTCGATCAGCTGATGGGGAACTCGGACGATCCGAACAAGGGCAGGCAGATGGGGGTCCACTGGGGCTACAAGGATTGGAACATAGTGAGCCTGTCAAGTCCCGTGGCCTGCAGGCTCTCCCAGGCCGTCGGCACCGCGTACGCGGCCAAGATCAAGAAGGACAACATGGTCTGCCTCACGAGCTTCGGCGACGGCGCGACGTCCCAGGGTGAGTTCCACTCGGCGATGAACTTCGCGGGGGTCTTCAAGGTCCCGGTCATATTCTTCTGTGAGAACAACCAGTACGCTATCTCGCTGCCCATGAGGCGACAGACGGCGAGCGAGAACATCGCGGTCAAGGCAGACGCATACGGCTTCGAGGGGGTCCTCGTGGACGGCAACGACGTTCTGGCGGTCTATATGGCCACGAAGGCAGCGGTCGACAAGGCCAGATCCGGCGGCGGCGCCACCTTGATTGAGGCGGTCACCTATCGGATCGGAGGCCACTCCTCCTCGGACGACCCGACCAAGTATAGGAACTCCGAAGAGTTGGAACTATGGAAGTCCAGAGATCCGATCAAGCGGTTCAGGGTCTACCTGATGAAGAAGGGCCTGCTTACCTCGCAGGAGGACAGAAAGGTTCAGGACGAGGTCGACTCGGAGCTGGTCGCGACGATCAAGGCGAGCGAGAAGGTCCCGCACCCGACCCTGCTTTCGATGTTCACGGACGTCTACGCGGAGATGCCGTGGCACATCAAGGAGGAGGCCGACGAGCTCATGCAGGAGGGAAGGTAGATGGCCACGCAGACCATCATCCAGTCGGTCAATCAGACACTGCGCGACGAGATGCGGCGGAACGGAAACATGGTCATCCTCGGCGAAGACGTGGGAAGGGACGGAGGGGTCTTCCGGGCGACCGAGGGGCTCCTCGACGAATTCGGAGGAGAGAGAGTGGTCGACACACCCCTGTCAGAGGACGCCATTGTGGGGATGGCGATCGGGATGGCCCTCTACGGGCTCCAGCCGGTGGTCGAGATCCAGTTCATGGACTTCATCTACCCGGCCTTCAACGAGATAGTCAGCGAGCTGGCGAAGCTGAGATACCGGTCGGGAGGGCAGTATCAGCCCCGCGTCGTGATCCGGACGCCCTACGGGGGAGGGGTCAAGGGCGGCCACTACCATTCACAGAGCACCGAGGCGTACTTCATCCACACCCCTGGGCTCGTGGTCCTTGCGCCTTCGACTCCCTATGACACCAAGGGGCTGCTGATATCGGCGATGAGGTCGCCGGATCCGGTGATCTTCCTCGAGCCGAAGCGGATCTACAGGACGGTGAAGGAGGAGGTGCCCCCGGAGGAGTACACGATCCCGATCGGCAAGGCGAAGGTCGTCCAGGAAGGGAACGACGTCACCCTGGTGAGTTGGGGTGCCATGGTCCATACCTGCAGGGAGGCCGTGGCCCTCGCTGCCAAGGAGAACCTGAGCGTGGAGCTCGTCGACCTTCGTTCGCTCCTCCCGTTCGACATCGAGACAGTCATCCGGTCGGTCACGAAGACCGGGAGGCTAGTGATAGCGCACGAAGCCACCAAGATTGCGGGGTTCGGGGCGGAGATCGCGGCGCAGGTCAGCGAGAGGGCCATCGACACGCTCAAGGCGCCGATCTTCAGGGTCGCGGGATACGACACGCCGTTCCCCTACGCCCTAGAGAACGTCTACCTGGCTTCACCAGAAAGGATACTTAGAGCCGTGAAGAAGGCTTTGAGTTACTGAGACTCCAATGTTCCAATACGAGCTCAAGCTTCTCTAGACCGAATCAAAGATACTTGGCTAACGATCTTTGTGCGGTGGAAGGTGCCACTCCATAGATGTTGGAAAGCTCGCGAAATGTCAGTCCGAGAGAGTCTCTGTCTTCCTTCATAGCTCTTATCTGCCCCGCGGTTAGTGCTCGGCCCTTTCCGAGTCTAGCATTTGCTCTTGCCAAACGAACGCCTTCCTCCTTCGTGTAGGGCATCTTCAAGTTCCTTATGGGTGAAGACCTCTTTCCCAAACGAACGGCCTCGTTGAGCTTTTCAGTAAACTGCTCACCGGTGATACGGTTCTCAAGATAATCTATGCCCGCTCTAACCTGCGACTCCTTCTTGTCAACAAGAGCAAGCATCCTTTTCAGGGCAACAAGCGCCTTTCCGCTCTGCGCAACTTGAAGTTCGTAATAAGTTTGGCCTCGTTGTCTGGTTTCACCCATACGTCCAATTACCCCTTCCCTCGCCAAGAACTCTTTTACGTGCTCTATCTGTTCACTATCTTGATCAGTCCAGCTTACTCCTATCGGAAGTGCGTAAACCCCGGTATGGACTTTCAGAGAGCCGTCCCCATCAAAGTAACCTGCCACCTGTTCCCAAGTGGTGTACGCTCTTTGATTGCGACTGTGTCGTCCATCCAGCGTTTCTTCTTGCTCCACCTTGATTGTGTTTTTCAAAATATAATTTAGATATCGCTGCATCTTTTAAGCACCTTCACAACTCCCTCCTGCTACGAACCATGGAGTTCATGCTCAAGTTACCTGACATAGGCGAGGGTGTTGCCGAGGGTGAGATCCTCAAGTGGCTCGTCAAGGAGGGCGAGGCCGTAAAGGAGGACCAGTCGCTCGTCGAGGTCATGACGGACAAGGTAAACGTCCAGATCCCTTCTCCTAAGGACGGGAAGATCGCGAGGCTCCTCGTGAAGGAGGGCGAGGTCGTCAAGGTCGGGCATGGCATTCTTGTGATAGAGGTCGAGGAGGACGCCCAGGATTCCCCGGTCCCGGCCGAACCCTCGTCTCAGGCGGCACCGGCCCCAGCCCCGCAGTCGGCGCGGCCACAGGTGGCCCTCGACCGGGTGCTGGCGACTCCGGCCACCCGGAAGTTGGCGAGGGAGCTGGGGGTGGACCTCACCACCGTGATCGGGACCGGGCCGGTCGGTCGCGTGACGGACGACGACGTCAGAAGTGGAAGGCCCTCGCCCGCTGTCGCATCTAGTGCTGCCCCCGATCCTTCCAGTGGAGAGGAGCGCATCCAGCTAAGGGGGGTGAGGAAGGTCATCGCGGAGCGGATGGCGAAATCGTTCCATACGATGGCGCTGGTAACGCTGGTGGACGAGGTCGACATGACCGAACTCGTGCTCCTGAAGGAGGCGTTCAAGGGGAGCGCTGAGAAGAAGGGCGTCAAGCTCACATTCCTGCCGTTCATCATCAAGGCGGTGATTCCCGCGCTGAGGGAGTTTCCCTACGCCAACTCGACGCTGGATGAGAGGAACGGCGAGATTGTCCTGAAGAAGCGCTACAACCTTGGGATCGCGGCCGACACGCCGAACGGCCTCATGGTCCCGGTCCTGAAGGACGCCGACCTGAAGGACATCTTCGAGCTCTCGGCGGAGATAGAGAGGCTCGCCTCGAGGGCCAGGACCGGGGAGCTGGGCCTCGAGGAGGTCCAGGGCTCGACCTTCACGATCACGAACCTGGGGTCCATCGGCGGACTGTTCGCGACCCCGATAGTGAACTACCCCGAGGCCGCGATCCTTGGGACGCACAGGATCTCGAAGAGGCCAGTGGTGAGGGACGGGAAGATAGAGGTGAGGGACATGATGTACCTCTCGCTCAGCTTCGACCACAGGGTGATCGACGGGGCCTACGGGGCTAGGTTCATGAACAGGGTCATCGAGATCATACAGGACCCGAAGAAGATACTCTCCGAGATACTCTGAGCTCAGGCCTGGACGAGGGTCTCCGTGCTTCTGACCCCGCGCGCTGAGTTGATCTGGCTCGTCAGCTTCCTGATCTCGGGATAGTCTGACGCCTCGATGAACGCGACCATGTCGTACCTCCCGTACGCGACGAAGACCTTCCTCACTCCCTTCAGAGACTTGACCTTCTTCTGGACCGGGTCGGTCTGGAGTGGAACAGTCTTGATCAGGATGCAGGCGTTGAGAGTCATGTCAGGACACCTCGACCTCAGGCAGGGTCTCCGTGAAGACGACCCCCGACAGCCTGTTCGCCTTCAGGATGGCGTGCGCCAGGGCCTTGCTGTTGGCCGCCTCGAAATCGGCGACGATGTCGTAGCGACCGAGCACCGAGAAGGCGCTCTTGACCTGAGGAATCTGCTTCAGATTGTCTGCGACCTCGTCGAACTTTCCCCGCTCCGCCCTTATGAGGACACATGCGGAAATCAAGCCAATCGGGCATTGTCTCGAGGCCTAGCTAATAAACGGTTCCCGCAGGGAAGGACATAGCCCCGAGACGCGCGACGGGAATAGGTTCAAATTCGCCGTCCTCCCCCGTTGTGCTCGGATTCTACATGTCAGCGAGCATACTTGAGAGAACGGAGAGCAGTCAGGACCGGCCGGCGAGCCCACTGCGCGTCTCAGCCGGCGGGCCGGTCGTGGCGTACGCGCTCTCCCACGAGACCTACACCGTGCCCGAGCTGGTCGAGTACGGTGCAGCCGCAGAGAGAGCCGGATTCAGGATGGCCTGGACGAGCGACCACTTCCAGCCGTGGCAGCACAACCAGGGCCACTCGGGACTGGCCTGGGTAACCCTCGCTGCACTGACCCAGCGGACGACCCGCCTCGCGTTCGGCACCGGTGTGACATGCCCGACGTTCCGCTACCTCCCGGCCATAGTCGCCGAGGCCTGGGCCTCGCTGAGCCACCTGGCACCCGGACGCGTCTTCCTAGGATTGGGGACCGGTGAGAACCTGAACGAGGGGGCTTCCGGAGGCGGCTGGGGCGACTACCACGAGCGCTCGGAACGGCTCGTCGAGGCCGTCAAAATCATACGGGCTCTGTGGACCGGGGAGCGCGTGAAGTTCAAGGGAAAGTACTGGGACGTCGACGCCAAGCTCTACGACAGGCCGGCCTCGCCCATCCCGATCTACATCGCGGCGGGCGGACCGAAGAGCGCGCGGATGGCGGGCCTCTACGGGGACGGGCTCATCGCCGAGGGAGGGCCGCTGGGCTCCAACCCCCTCTACAGGGCAGCCTGGGAGGAGGGGGCTCGCGAGTCGGGGAAGGACCCGGCCGCCCTTCCGATAATCGTGGAGCTCTACGCGGTCTACGGAGGAGAGAGGGAAGCGAGGCAGAGCGCCGACCTTTGGCACTTCACTCCGCAGGCCTGGAAGCACGGCTACTTCGACGAGGTCGACCCTCTCCGAATACAGAAGAAAGCGGAGCGCGAGATCCCGCTGGAGGCGGTCTACAAGGATTGGCCCGTGGGCACGGACCCAGAGGTCCACCTGAAGGCGATCCGGGAGACTGCCGCCAAGGGCGCCACCCACGTGATAATCACAACCGCGACCCCGAATCAGAGGGAGGTGATCGAGTTCTTCGGCAGCAAGGTGCTCCCCCACGTGGGGGGTCAGACCCGAACGATGGGCCGATAGGCAACGCCGTACTTTCCAAGCCGGGCTCGGAATCTTGGTCGTCTAGCAGGAGCCCGGCGGCCTATTAGTGGTCCAAATCGTAGTCGGCACCCTCGAACGTCGCCCCGTAAGTAGCTCTGGGGAGAAATCAGGAGATTGGGAGAGAAGAAGGCTGGGCCGAGGGTGGAGGGTACGGACCCTTAGGTTATCTCTTCGCCGGGCCACATTATCCCGCGGAGCTTCTTGCCAACCTTCTCGATCTGGTGAGCGTCGAGTTCCTTCATGTACTTGTCGAAGGCCTGCGGACCCTCCTTCTCGTAGGCACCCACCCATTCCTTGGCGAAGGTGCCGTCCTGGATCTGCTTCAGGACCTTCTTCATGTTCTTCTTCACGTTCTGGTCTATCGCGACCTTGCCCCGGGTGAGCCCTCCGTACCTGGCCGTCTCGCTTACCCTCCGATACATCCCCGCTATGCCGTACCTCTGGACCAGGTCGACGATGAGCTTCAGTTCGTGGAGGCACTCAAAGTAGGCGCCCTCGGGGCTGTAGCCTGCCTCGACGAGAGTCTCGAACGAGTTCTTCACCATGTTCTCCACTCCACCGCAGAGGTCGACCTGCTCTCCGAACCAGTCGGTCTCGACCTCTTCCCGGAACGTCGTCTCGAGGATGCCGGCCCTCGAGCACCCGGTGGCCTTGGCCATCCCGAGTATCCGGTCCCAGGCCTTGCCCGAGTAGTCCGTCTCCACGGCCACCAGCGCCGGGGTCCCGAAGTTCTGGAGGTAAAGCTCGCGGACCCTCTGGCCCGGGGCCTTCGGAGCGAGCATGATGACGTCGGCGGTCTTGGGCGGGACGATCCACTTCCAGTGGATTGCTGCGCCGTGAGAAAATGAGAGTGCAGCTCCCTTCTTTAGGTTCGGTGCTATCTCCTTCTTGTAGACGCTCGCCTGCTGCATGTCTGGGGCCAGGATGTGGACGATGTCCGCCTTCTTGACCGCCTCCGAGACCGTCATGACCTTGTGGCCCTCCTTCCTGGCCTTGTCCCAGCTCTTGCCACCCTCGCGAAGTCCCACGATGACCTTGAGTCCGGAGTCCCTCATGTTGCTCGCCTGCGCGGAGCCCTGGATTCCGTACCCGATGACCGCGATTGTCTCTCCCTTGATTGGTGCAAGGGTCAGCTGCTCGTCGTGCCAGATTCTAACCATGATTCGTGCGGCTGTGCGTTCCGGGCACCGGATATAAGTTTAGGCAGAACGAGATAATTGCACTTCGCTTATATGCATCCCATTTAGAAAACGGGGGAGATTTCAATGCCAGGGACCGTGCGCAATCGACTGACCGCTGGAGTGGAGAGGGCCCCCCAGAGAGCCATGCTCAGGGCCATCGGATTGACTGACGAGGATCTCGAGAAGCCGATTATCGGCATCGCGAACACTTGGGTCGAGGCGCAACCCTGCAACTACCACCTGCGCGAGGTCGCCCAGAAGGTGAAGGAGGGGGTTCGCGACGCTGGCGGGACGCCCCTGGAATTCAACACCATCGCGGTCAACGATGCCATAGCGATGGGGCATGAAGGGATGAAGGCCGTGCTGATTAGCAGGGAGGTCATCGCGGACTCGATCGAGCTCGGCGCCGTTGGTTACCAGTTCGACGCGCTCGTGACCATAGGCGGCTGCGACAAGACACAGCCGGCCTGCGTGATGGCCATGGCCCGGACCAACCTCCCCAGCATCTACCTCTACGGAGGGAGCATCCCGCCCGGCGAATGGAACGGGAAGAGGGTTACGATACAGGACGTCTTCGAGGGAGCCGGCGCCGTCTCGAGGGGAACGATGACGGCGGAGCAGCTCCACGACCTGGAGTGCGTCGCATGTCCCACCTACGGGGCCTGCGGCGGGATGTTTACCGCCAACACCATGTCCTCGGCCATCGAGGCGCTCGGACTGACCGTACCAAACTGCGCCGCCCCGATAGCCCCGAGCGAGCTAAGGATGCAGAAGGCCTACGAGAGCGGCAGGGCGGTGATGAAGATCCTCGAGACGAACACGCGGCCCAGAGACATCCTGACCCGCGAGGCCTTTGAGAACGCCATGGCGGTCGTGGCCGCGATGGGCGGGTCGACCAATGCCGTCCTTCACATGCTCGCGATCGCGTTCGAGGCAGGCGTCAAACTGGACATCGACGATATCGAGAGGATGGGCTCGAAGGTGCCTGAACTCGCTGACCTGAAGCCGGCGGGCAAGTACGTGATGTCGGACGTCGACGTCGTCGGAGGCGTTCCCGTCGTCATGAAGCTCCTCCTGGATGCGGGGCTGATTCATCCGGGTACGAGGACCGTGACCGGAGAGACCCTCAGCGAGCGGCTCGAGACAACTACATATCCAGCAAACCAGGACGTCATTCACACGCTGGCCGACCCCGTGAGGAAGAGTGGGGGCTTCGCCATAATGAGGGGGAATCTCGCGCCCGATGGCGCCGTGCTGAAGGTCACGGGCGCCTCGAGGAACGCCCACAGAGGACCAGCGAAGGTCTTCGACAGAGAGGAGGATGCCTTCCAGGCGATCAAGGAGAAGAAGATAGTGCCTGGAGATGTGGTCGTCGTGCGCTACGAAGGGCCGAAGGGCGGCCCGGGGATGAGGGAGATGCTCGTGGTCACCGCGGCGATAGTCGGGCAGGGCTTCAAGGACTCGGTCGCGCTGATCACCGACGGGCGGTTCTCGGGGGCGTCCCACGGGCTGATGATAGGGCACGTCTCCCCGGAGGCGGCCGTCGGCGGCCCGCTCGCCCTGCTGAGGGACGGCGACATCGTGAACGTGGACGTCGAGAAGAGGAGCCTCAACGTGGAGCTCTCCGAGGCGGAGCTCGCGGCGAGGAAGGCTGCGTGGAGGGCCCCCGCCCCGCGCTACACGCATGGGGTCTTCGCCAAGTACGCCAAGCTGGTGACCTCCGCTTCGAAGGGCGCCGTCTGCGTGGTCTGAATCCGCCCGACGCGCACCCGCCAACGTTATCTTCTAGCAGGAAAGAACGGAAGATCGAGCGTGATTTGGGGTGAGTGAGGTCAACGTCTTCGAGCTCTTCTCGCTGCCCCTGACGAAGGCGCTGCAGGAGAAGGGGTTCGTCTCGCCCACGGACCCGCAGATGAAGCTCTCGCCCCTCGTGATGAGCGGGAGGAACGCGCTCCTCATGTCGCCCACGGGGACGGGGAAGACCGAGGCCGCCTTCCTCCCCATACTCGACAACATCATCCGCAACGGCCTCGCACGGACGAACGGGATCAAGCTCCTCTACATTACGCCGCTCAGGGCCCTCAACCGGGACATGCTCGAGAGGATGAAGTGGTGGTGCAAGCGGTTCGACGTCCGCCTGGGAGTCAGGCACGGCGACACCACCGCGGCGGAGAGGTCCAGCCAGAGCATGGTCCCTCCGGACATACTGATCACGACCCCCGAGACGCTCCAGGCCATGTTGACGGGGAGGAGGATACGGGACGCTCTGAAGTCGCTCAGGTGGGTCGTGGTGGACGAGGTCCACGAGCTCGCTGAGGACAAGAGGGGGAGCCAGCTCTCAATAGCGATGGAGAGGCTGAAGAGGACCGCGGGGCGGCCGTTCCAGATCATCGGGCTCTCGGCCACGGTCGGCTCGCCCGAGACCATCGCGAAGTTCCTCGTCGGTCAGGCGGGCGAGTGCGACATCGTGAGGGTGCCCGTGGAGAAGAGCCTGGAGCTGACGGTCACGAGCCCAGAGCCGACCGCCGACGACAAGGTCTTCGCCGAGACGATCTTCACCTTCCCGGAGGTCGCTGCCCGGCTGAGGGTGATCAGGGAGATCGTCGAGAAGTACAGGTCAGTGCTGATATTCACCAACACCAGGAGTGAGGCCGAGGCCCTCGCGAACAGGTTCAGGGTCTGGGACCAGAAGCTGCCCATCGGCATCCACCACAGCTCCCTCTCGCGGGCGACGCGGGAGGCGGTGGAGAAGAGCCTGAGGGAGGGGAACACCAGAGGGGTCATCTGCACGAGCAGCCTCGAGCTCGGAATCGACATCGGCTTCCTCGACTACGTGATCCAGTACAACTCCCCGAGGCAGGTGTCGAGGCTCATCCAGAGGGTGGGGAGGAGCGGGCACAAGATAGGCAAGACCTCGAAGGGGCTGATCATAACCCAGGACTCGGACGACACGCTGGAGGCGATGGTCCTCTGCAGGAGGTCGCTCCTCGGGCTGCTCGAGCCGCTCTCGCCCTTCAAGAACGCGAACGACGCGGCGATCCACCAGATCGCCGGCCTGCTAATCGAGACGAGCTCCTGGAAGCTCGAGGACATGTACTCCCTGATCCGGAACGCGTACCCCTACTCCACGCTGAGCCTCGAGAGCCTGAAGAACATCCTGGCCTACATGAGGGACAGGTACCCGAAGCTGCTCCACTTCGCCGAGGGGGAGAACATAGTCAAGCGGGCGAGGGACTTCAAGCCGCTCTTCGAGTACTACTTCGAGAACCTCTCCATGATTCCCGACGAGAAGCAGTACATCGTGATAGGGGAAGGCGACAGGCCGGTCGGGGTCCTTGACGAGGCCTTCGTCTCCGAGTACGGCCAGGTCGGCGTCAAGTTCGTGGAGGCGGGGAGGTGCTGGAAGATTCTGGAGATCTACGAGAACAAGGTGTACGTGGCGCCCGAGGAGGACCCGGCAGGGGCTGTGCCCAGCTGGGTCGGGGACGAGATCCCAGTCCCACTGGAGGTCGCGCTCGAGGTCGGCGCCATAAGGAGGGAGTACGCCGAACACATCGAGGCCTCGACGGGCGAGGCCTACATACAGCAGCTCTGCGAGAGGTACCCCATAGACGCCCACGCCGCGGCCGCGTCCCTCAAGGAGGTCGTGGAGCAGCACTCGATGGGCCTCCCCATCCCTTCTGACAAGCTCATCACCATCGAGAGGTGGGACAGGTATGTGATTATCCAGGCGTCGTTCGGGCACAGGGTGAACCGGGTACTGGCGAGGGTCGTCGCCCACGCAATCTCGGAGAGGCTGGGGCAGTCGGTCGCGGTCCACCAGGACCCGTACCGGATGATACTCGAGGTCGACGCGTCCCCGGAGCTGGTGCGGACGACGTTCGAGGGGCTCGTCGACAAGGACCTCGCTGAGCTCGCCCGGGTCGCGGTCGAGCGGTCGGGCATCTTCAAGCGCCGCCTCATCCACGTCGGTAAGAAGTGCGGCGCGATAGCGAAGGAGGCCGACTACGCGAGCGTCTCCATCTCCGGGCTGATGGAGGCCCTGAGGGGGACGCCGGTCTACGAGGAGGCGATCAGCGTGATATTCCACGACGACTTCGACGTCCAGGCGGCGCGCGACGTCCTGCTCAGTGTGAAGGGGAAGGAGATAGCGGTCCAGGTCCTGGAGGCCGAGACCATCAGCCCTCTGGCCAGGATAGGTGTGGAGGAGGTCAGCAGGAGGGGCGAGATCGTCTCCCCCGAGAGGCTGAGGGCGATAATCCGCCAGTCGGCGGAGGCGCGGGTGATGGACGCCTTCCTGACGGAGGTCTGCACGAGCTGCTGGGAGTACACGGAGCCCAAGAGGATCGGGAGCGTCTTGCTCGGGAAGTGTCCCAGGTGCGGGAAGGACTCGATCGGCTACTCGACCGAGACCTACGAGTCGATCTTCAGCCTCGCGCTGAAGGCGAGGAGCAGGACCGACCTGCGGGGCAAGAACCTGAGGATGGTCGAGGTCCTCAAGAAGTCCACGGCGCTCTGCGGGGAGTACGGCCTCGACGCACTCATCCTGATGGGAGGGAGAGGGATAAGGCTCGGCGACCTCGCTGGGCTGCTCGCGAGGAAGAAGAAGGAGGGCGGGGACATAATCGACTACGTCATCGAGGGCGAGAGAGAGGCGCTGAAGAGGCGCTACTTCGCTTCCTGACCGGCTCACTCAGTCTTGAGTGAAGGAGCGGACCCTGGACATCGCGTCCTCCGCCTCCGTCTCGTACTGCATCGAGCTCATCAGGAAGTCGATGCCCCTCTTGGACGGGAGGGTGCGGATAAGGTCCCTCTCCGTGACGAGCCCTATCTTGTGCGACGGGAGGTCGTTGACGACCAGCCCGCCGACCCCGAAGGTGGTCATCTGGTTCGCTGCGACGCGGACGTCCTCCTCGCTCCCGATGGTTATCACGTCGGCGGTCATCAGCTCGGAGATGCGTCGGTCGAAACCCGGAGAACTGGGGCCCCCGTTCATGATCCGGGCGATGTGCCTTATGACGTCCTTGTTCGTGAGAACGCCGCTGAGCTCGCCGCCCTCCGTGACCACCGGGAGCCGCCTGACCCTCTTCTCGGACATCAGCTTCACGGCCTGGCCGAGGGTCGTGCCGGGCCCCGCGGTCGTGACGTTGGAGTTCATGATCTCTGAGACCTGCACATTCAGCGGAGACGAGCTCGTCCCCATCAGGCTGACCAGGTCCCTGAGCGTTATGATCCCCTCGACGACCCCGAGCATGTTGACCACGGGGAGGGCGCCGACGTTGTGGAAGGAGAACTTCTTGATGACCTCCCGCAGGCCGTCGCCGGGCTCCACTGCTATGGGCTGCACCGTCATCAGGTGCTCCACGGGAATCTGGAGAGAGACCTTCACGTCCTCGGCCGTGGCGAAGGACTCCATCGTGAGGTTGAGCGAGTCAATTATGTCCTGGACTGAGATGATCCCGAGTATCTTTCCGGACTCGGCTATCACGGGGAGGTGCCTGAAGTTCCGGTTCTTCATGAGCATGGCGGCGTTCAGGACGCTCTCCTTGGTCGAGATGACCACCGTCTGCCTGGAGAAGAGCCACCAGATGTCGGAGGTCTTTTCGGGCATCTTGCCATCTACTCCTCTACGGGTGTCTCCTGCGGCGGCACGTGCATCTCCTTCTTCTCCTTCTCCTCCTTCACCCGGATCACGCTGAACTCGGACGCGAGCACCTTCTGTCTCGTCTCTGCAGGGATCGCGAAGGCCTCGAAGAACTCCTGGAGCTTCGGGCCGATGACGCTCAGGTCCTCGTCGCCGAGGTGTCTGAGCTCGATCGTGACGGGCTTGGTGTACTTGGTTGAGAAGAAGAGCACCAGCACCCTCGTCATGAGGGCCTCCGGGAGGGTCTTCGCGAGCAGCTGGACGCTGGGGTACGCTGCGCGTGTAATCTCATCGTAGACCGCCGCGGGGAGGATCCCGTCGAGGGTCTGGGAGTGGAGGTACCGCAGGACGTCCTCGCGCTGAGGTATCAGGCCCACCTGTTCGTCGCCGATCCTCCCCCTGATGTAGATCCTGCCTCCGACCATCCCGGTACCGATGTAGTTCCTCGCGGGTCTCTTCGAGTCCGAGAGGTTCAGCGCTATCACTACCCCGCCGGCCATGTACTCGCCCAGATAGTCGTCGGCCGTCTCTCCGACCACGAGGAACGGGCGGTGCTTCTCGTACTCCCGCATCTGTATCGCGGCCCTGTTCCCGACGGTGCCGCGGACGAAGATGCTGCCGCCCTGGATGGCCTGGCCCGTGACGTCCCGGGAATTGCCGTGAACTATGATGGAGCCGGACTGCATCGTGTCGGCCAGGTCGTCGGCAACGTTGCCAAACACCTCGAAAGTCGCCCCGTCGTTCAGGTTGGCCAGACAGTTGCCGGGGAAACCGGTAATCTGTATCTTGAACGGCTCTTCGCGCCCCTCGGCCTTGGGGGTTATTCCGATTCCCAGGTACCGCTGGCCGGAGCAGTTCTCGATGACGATCCCCTTATCGCCTCGGGAGTGCGCCGCCCTGATTGACTCGTTGAGCTCCCTGAACCCCTTCCCCGTCGCGTCGACGGTCTCGACGCGCCTCGCCGAGCTATGTGGCATCTGTGTCGTCAGGGCGGAAGTCTGCGTGTCCAGGCTCCTCTCCGTGCCCGGCTCGATCATCCCCTGCCGGAGTGATGCTATGAAGAAGGCCCCCGGCTCGGGCGTCCAGATCTTCGCGTGCTTTGAGCGGTTCCTTATCTGGTTCTCTTCGCTGGCCACGTAGAAGTACTCGGCGTCCTCGCCTACGAGCAGCGGCCTGAACTTCGACCTGTCCGTCATAGCGACCAGGTATGTGTCCTTCCCGTCAGCGTACCCTGCGACGACCGCGAACGGCCCATCGAGCCTCGCGCCCCGGTACCGGTACAGGAGGTCACGCACGGCTGGCGCGATGTTCCTCTCGAAGGGGTTCGTAAGGACCCTAGCTGCGTCGCTCATGCTTAGGCCGTCTACTCTCAGGAGGTGGTCGAGGAGCTGGGCGATCACCTCGCTGTCGGTGCCGACGTGGCTCTTGATGCCCCAGGAGTTGAGCAGTTCCATGTTCGAGCCGTAGGAACTGATGTCGCCATTGTGGACGATGGCCGTGTTCATCGACGCGAACGGGTGGGACCAGATGGGCAGCGACCCCGGCGAGTTCGTCGGCTGCCTGGTGTGGGCCAGCCACATGTCCGCGCCGCCCTCCTCCCTGTCGAGCCCCCACATGCCGGCGACCTCGGCCGGGAAGCCCACCTCCTTGTAGACGCTGAGATACCGGCCGTAGGAGAAGACGCGGCCTTCGAAGCCGTCCCTAAAGAGCGATGAGTTGACCGAGTCTACCGCCTTCTCGACCATGTCGTCTGAGTCCTCCAGACGGGGCGTCACGTTCGCCTCCCAGACGACGAGGTCAGTCCTCCTCTTGTCGACTCTCCTGATCCTGGATCCGTCCACCGGGCCGATGCTCTCCTCGAGCACGCCTCTGATCCGGTTCGCGACGCTCTCCGTCGTCACGAAGGCCTGTATCCTATACGGTGCCCCTCCGGGAACCTCGGGGGTCCTGAAGGCCGCATACCCTGCGCCGAGATCGCTGCCCCTGTACTTTATGCACGATATTCCGTTTATCGCAGCGCTGTTGGGTATGAGGGGCGAGCCGGCCTTCCTGAGCATCCCGAAGACGCCGCATCCGTCCTTTACGACCGGCTGGCCGAACCTCCTGTCGAAGGCGATGCCGTCCAGGTCCATCTCAGGCAGCTCCCGCCGGCTTCACTCCGAGCTCGATTCGCGACGAAGGGTCGAGGTCGATCGAGCGGAGCAACTCCCTGTTGCCTGTCAGGGTGGAGTTGATGTTGCTGATCCCCGCCGCGCCCGCCAGGAGCTTGATGTCCTTCTGGGTCGCCGAGACGAAGTTCTCGAGCCTCTGGTTCGCCCTCGCGTCAAGGATCATCTCGCGGTCTCCCTCCTCAACGCCAATCGCGAGTAGCGCAGCCTTGCCCATCCCTACGCAGTCCGCTCCCAGTGCCACTATCTTGAAGACGTCGTCAGAGCCACGGATTCCGTTGCTCTCGGCTACAATGTTCAGCCTGCCCCTCACCCCGTGCTCCTTCAGCTCCCGGTCGAGAAGCGAGACTGCGGCCTCAATCTGCATATCAGACCCGATCTCATCTTCGTCCAGTATGATCCCCGAGAAGCCCTCCTCGGGCCTGAGCAGCTTGGTGATGGAGGCGATGGCCGACCACGATGTGGGCGACCGGAGGAGCACCTTCACACCGTCCTTTGCGAGGCTGCTCACGCGGGACTTGGTCTCGGGGTCCCCTAGGAACCATTCGAGTCGGATGGTGCGAACCCGGGACTCGAGGCCTGACTCGACATCGCTGATCAAGCGCTCCCTGTAGGGCCCCAGGTCAGCGGCGCCTGCGTCGTCGACGTCGAGGAGCAGCCCCATCGCCGAGGCGACCTTCGCGAAAATCGAGACGACGCTCGCGGGCACGGACTTCGGTAGATGGGTAAAGAAGAACGGTGACGAGAGCCTCAGGCCGGTCCCGCCGATGTACGTGGATATCTCGATCTCCTCCCTGTAGGGGTCGATGCTCGGACGGGTCACCTGCGCGCCGTCAGATACGAGCCAGTCGGAGAGGCGCACCGGCTCGTCGATGAACGGAGGGCTGTTCGTGCCCATGCTCGAGATCTCCGACTCTGCGGGGAACTTGCCGGTTGTCCCGGCCATGTCCCTGAGTATGCCGATCCGCTGCGGGGGCCAGAGATACTGCCCCTCTGGGAGGCGGGAGTAGCCGTGGACGTCGCTCCTCGTCCTGTACCCTGAGGTCTCGAAGCCGAGTATCGAAGCGGTCTCCTCGTTCAGCGCTCCGTGTGATAACAGGTCGCGCCGCCCGATGAGCTCCTGGATGTCGGAGACGCCCATCTGCTCGAGTAGCATCTTCATCTCTGCGTTCCAGCCGTTGATGAGATTCACCATCCACTTAATCGACTGCTGGAGCGAGAGCGACCTAGCCTGGTTCGGGGATATCTTGTTCGTGAGGACCGCTGGGCAGTAGCCGATGTGGCACTTGTGGACCATCAGACATCCGAGCGCCATCAGGGTGGCGGTTCCGAGACTGGTGACGTCGGCGCCAAGCGCCATGAGCTTCAGGGAGTCCTCGGGCGTGCTGACCCTCCCGGCGGCTATCACCGTGAAGCCCTTCCTCAGCCCCTCCTTCCGGAGGATGGCGTCGACTGATGCGGTCGCGAGCTCAATGGGTATCCCCACATTGTTCTTCACCACAGAGGGGGCCGCGCCCGTTCCTGCCCCCGCCCCGTCGATGATGATGCCTTCTGCGCCCATCCTCGCGATTCCCGAGGCGATGTACGGGATGTAGTTCGTCGCGCCGACCTTCACGAAGATTGGCTTGCGGGTCGCTTCCTTCAGCCCGAGAATCCTCTGGCCGAGGTCCTCTATCGAGTAGATGTCGTGATGGGGGGCTGGTGAGATCGCGTCCTTCCCTAGGGGGATCCTCCTCGTCTCGGATATCGGCTCGGTGACCTTGACTCCGGGGAGGTGGCCTCCTATCCCAGGCTTGGCACCCTGTCCTATCTTAATCACGACCGCCTGTCCCTTGGTGAGCGATGAAATCGTGACCCCGAATCTCGCCGAGGCCCACTGGACGGTGATCCTGGAGCAGTCGGCGACCTCCTTGAGCAGCCCGCCCTCGCCCGTCCCGGCGATGACCTCCGTGATGTCCGCCGCCTTCGCTATGGCGATGTTCGGCGTCCCCGAGAGGGCTCCGAAGGACATGTCGCCGAGGTAGAGCGGGGAGGCGAGGGAGAGGTCCGATCCCCCGAAGAGCGGGACGCGAATCCGGACCGGATCCGGAGAATTCCGACCGGGGGTGAACTTCAGGCGAAGCTTGTCGAGGACGCGCTGCGTCCGCTCGGAGTCAGGGATCACCAGTTCGCTGGTGGCCTGGCCGGTCGTCGCAAGCTGCCTGATGTGCTGGATCTTCCACTTTGTCCAAAACTCCTTCGACCTGGAGGGCGGGATGGGCAGGTAGCTGACAACCTCGATTGTCCGGCCCCTGCTCAGATTGTTGACTGTGGACACTACTGCTGGCTACCGCCGGCTCGGATTTAAAATAATGGGTGAGGTCAAGGAGCAGCCTCTCCCCGCGCCAGAATCAGCGTCATGAGAGACTTTTCGTCGACCTCGGCCCTCGTCCTCCAGCCGATCCGGAGGAGGCCCTTCTCGTCTTGGTCGAGGTAGCCGCGCTTGATGAACCGCTCCAGGGAGTAGTCCACCCTCCAGCGAGGGAACTTCTCCCTGAGGAAGGTCTCGAGCTCCTTGCGGCCCACCCGCCCCTGTCGGGAGTTGATCATTGCGATCGACGAAGCGAGCACCGCCAGGTCGTCGATGCGGAATCCCGCGCTCTCGGCCTCGCTGAGCGTCGGGCTCTCCCTGAACCTCAGGAGGAACCTCGTCGAGTCGTCCGTGCCCTCGATCCCCGGGACCTCGTGAACCTCCATCCCCAGCTGTTTCAGGTCCCCCGACAGCACCTGTAGGATCGTCTTGTAGTCCTTGCCCAGGTACCTCTTCATCTCCCAGCCCTTCACGCCAGGGTTCCTGCCTCTCTGGAGTATCAGGACCTGCAGCGCCTTCCTCATCTTCCTCTCCAGCAGGGCTCTCTCTCCGTCGCCAGTGCTCATGTTATCGCTATCGCCACCGACTTCGTCTCAGTCCCGGCAGGTCCGTCCGTCGACGAGAGGAATATCTCCTCGGTGAGAGGGTCGACCCTGATGGTCGCCCGCCCCTCTGTCACCACGAACGCGACGAGGTAGGCGCGGACCGCGGTCTCCTCGAACGTCGGGGCGCCTATGAATCGCCTGTAGTCCATCTCTCCGCCCGCGGCCTTCTGGACCAGCTCCCCGTGAATCGCGTTCAGCCGGGTCTCGAACTCCTCCTTCGTGAAGATGTTGAGCGCCTGCAGCTCGTCGAAGTTCAACTGACCGGGGGCGACGGCGTAGTTGCCCAGACCATCCCTGAACCGCTCGGACAAGGGGATGAGGTCCCGCCAGTAGGTGAACGCCTTCTCCAGCCCCCGCGCCGTAAGCTGGTCGACCTGGGCGACGGGGTGCCAGCACTTGACGAAGCTGTCGGCCAGGTCCTCGCGGGTCAGGAGCCGGATCTTGAGCTCGAGGAGCATGGGGTCGATGTACAGTGACGAAGCGCGATGCTTGATCCACTGGTCCTGCAGCCTGACGATCCCCACGAGCTGCTGGAGCGCCTCCGAGTCCTTCAGCATGACGTCGATCAGCTGCCACTCCGGGAGGTGCTTCTTTAGCATCATCAGCTTCTCCTTGATGTCGACCTCGAAGGGGTTGACGCTCGACGACTGGACCGACTTGCAGAGCTCGATCAGGCGGAGGATGTCCTCGAGCTTCTTATCTTCCTTTTCCGGCAAACTCCTTCACCTCAGAGGCTCCGTGAACCGACTGGACAGTTATGACGTGGGCCGACCTGTCGATCACCGCTATTATCGAGGGCGTGATGACGATGTTCTGGGAGTTGCTGTTCTGCTTCGACCCCGAGAGTATCATCTTGAAGATCGCCTCCCGGTTCTTGGGGTCCATGTGTATGTCGAACTCGTCCATCGCCCTCAGCGGCGATATTATCCTGCTCTGGAGCGAGAGGATGAACGCGACGAGGGCGACCGACCGCTCTCCCCCGCTCTGCGTGTATGGGTCGAGCACGCTGGCAGGCGCCCCCTTGTAGCCCACCAAGAGCTGGAAGCCCGTCTCCTCTATGCTGTCCCCCTCCTCGAGCCTTATGGCCCCGGTCGCGCCGACGGTCGAGAGGACCTGCTGGTAGACTGGTGTTATCTCGTCGATGAGGTTCTGGATCGCCGTCCGCCACACTTTCTTCCGTTCGTCGAGTTCCCTGAGCATCAGCCCCTTGTTCTCCTGGAGCTGGGTGAGCTTGTCCTTCAGGCCCTCGATGTTCCCCATGTAGTCCTTGTAGATCCGCTCCGCGTCCTCGGGGAGGTCCTGCAGCTTCTGGATCTGGGCAGAGACTAGCTTCAGCTCCTCGGAGACCTCGTACGGCTGCCTCTCCGTGACAAGCCTCTCGCCCGCCCTCTCAAGCTCTGGTTTGAGCGCCTCGAGCTCCCCCACCACCTCCTTCTCGGACCTCTCCAGCTCCCTGATCTCCGACTCTGTGATCTTAATCCGGTACGCGAGCACCTCGAACTTGACCCGCTGGGAGATGTACTCGTCGGTCGTCTTCTTGATTATGTCCTCGACTCCTCCGAGCTCGGCCTGCAACGACGCGACCTCCCTGTCCAGCTCGACCTTCTTCCGGCCCGCGTCCTCGGAGGTGCTCTTCGAGCTCTGCGAGGAGAAGTCCAGGAACTCCTGAATATGCTTCAGCTTCTTCGGGTCCGCGCTGGACTTGAGGTCGCGGAGGTCCTCCCTGATGGCCTCGAGCTCCGCCCTGAGCGTCTCCATCGCTCCCCGCGCGCCTTCGTCTCCGGCCCGCTCCTTCTCCGCCCTGACAACGGCCCCGTAGAGCTTCCCGAGCTCGACCTGCCTGTCGAGGAGGGCGCGGTGCAGCGCCTCCGACTCCACCCCCGCTCTCTGCTGCTGCTCGGTGATGTCGTCGAGGCTCTCCCTCTTCATCGCGAGCTTCTCGCGGACGGACTGGATCGACTTGAGGAGCTTCCCCTCATGGGCCCAGAGCAGCTCCCTTCCAAGGAGCGCCCGGTGGTCCAAGAGCTTCTTCTTCTCCAGGTAGCGGTCGTAGATCTGCTTCCAGTACTCGATCGTCTGGTTGGCGTTCTCCATCAGCTGGATGAGCGACCCCTCCTCGCTAATCATGCTCTTGAGGTCCCCCTCCGACTGGAAGATCCGTTCCCGGTACTCGCGGAACCCCACGGCCTCCTCGACCATCGTGAGGCGCTGCTGGGTGGAGATGGCGCCCAGCTCCTCTATCATCCCCTGGTGCATGATGATCAGGAGGTTGTCGGGGTTGATCCCGAACTCGCTGAGGAGCCTGACGACCTCGCTCTTGTCTATCTCCTTGTAGTCCGCCTCGTACCAGTAGGAGCCGTCCTTCCGGAGGTAGCGCGAAAGCATGAACGTGTCGGACTTGGAGTAGGGTATCGGCCTAGACCCCCTCGTCTCCCTGTTGTCGAAGATGAGCGAGACCCTGGCGATTTCCTTCCCGCGCCGTATCAGGTCGCTGAGCTTCCTCGACCTCTCGGTGTACGCCTGTCCGAAGGCGACCGAGATGGCGAGGAGGACGGAGGACTTGCCCGCGCCGTTGGGCCCGACGATGAGGTTGAGCCCTCCGGTCAGCGGTATCCTCGCGTACTCGTAGCTCATGAAGTTCTCTAGGATTATCTCCTTGATCGGGGGAGAGAACGTCTTCTCCCGAGTTGACAACTCCCCTAGAGGCTTCGACAAGGGTCGGAAAGGCGAACCGTTTAGGTATTTTAGGACTGCGGTGTAGTCGGTCGAAAATCTCGATTAGCTTTTACCATAGAGGTCCGGCCTCCCTGCGTCTTGGTCTTAGCGGCGAAGCTGTTTGTGGTAAAGGAAGAGAGGAACCTCCCCCTGCTCGCGACGAAGCTGAAGAACTTCAGGCTCGAGCAGGAGATGAGCGTCGAGGAAAAGAGCTTCAAACTGCTCTCGGAGATATCAGACATCAGCATCTCGAAGGACACGCTTGAAGGGACGTTCTCCTATGACACGGTCTTCCTGGTGAACCAGAGAGGGAGCTCCATCCCCATCACCAGGACGTTCGAGGCGCCATTCACCTTCAACCTCTTCGGCGAGAACCTCTACCTGACCATATTCGACAAGAAGAGCCGGGCGAACAACGTAGCCAACGAGATGAGCAAGGCCCTCTTCATGAGCCTCGGTCAGATTGTGGAGGCGAGGATCCCTCCGGAGGTCCTGAAGAGGTTCCACGAGGAGAACTTCGAGAACACGAAGATCCTCTTCTTCGACTCGGTGGACCTGCCGAACATCTCCAAGCTCTCGCTCTACGGGGAGGCGCTGGGCACGACGACGCTCTACAACGACTACCTCGAGCACGGCCAGATCTGGTACGCCGTCATGAAGTCGAGGAAGTTCGGCTATGTCGTCGGGGTCACTCGGAACGCCGTCGTGACCTGCTTCAGCAGGGCCGACATGCCCGAGTTCAAGACCTACGTGAAGTCAGAGATCCTCCCGCTGCTCAAGTGAGGCCGCGGTGTCGGAGCCTTCCGTCCGGTCCGCGTCCAATCAGCTAGCGTAATTAGGCTCCTCGCCCGAGCCGCCGGAGACCTTGCTGAAGGTGGTTCCAGGAGAGGCTGCGCTCATCTTCAAGGAGCAGGAGGAGTGCACCCTGCTGATCTCCGACCTCCACCTCGGCCTCGAGAAGGAGATGGCCAAGAAGGGCTTCAGGATAACGTCCTACTCCACGAAGATCCTCGACAGGATAAACGTCATTGCGGAGAGATACAGGGCGAACAGGATCATCGTCCTGGGCGACGTGAAGCACTCCATAGGCAAGGTCGAGGACATCGACTGGAACGTCCTGCCGTGGTTCTTCGAGACGCTACTCGACGTCTTCGCGTCGGTCGAGGTGGTCCCTGGAAACCACGACGGTGGGATAAGGTCGCTCATCCCGAGCAGGGTGAAGGTCCACCCTTCGGACGGGATGATAATCGGGACGGACGAGCGGGTCGGGGTGACCCACGGCCACTCCTGGCCGTCACGCGAGGTGATATCGTGCGGCAGGATAGTGATGGGGCACTCCCACTTCAGGTACGAGATGAGGGACAGGTTCGGGGCGCGGAGCAAGGAGGCGGTCTGGCTCTTCGCGAAGTACGACGTCGAGAAGCTCCTGAGCAAGGCAGGCTACGAGGGCGGCACGGGAGAGGTGGGGGAGCTCATGGTCATGCCGCCGTTCAACAACCTGGTCGGCGGCCAGGCGATCAACGCCAAGGGCGGATTCGACTTCGGACCGGTGCTATCGTCGGGAACGGTCGATGTCGCCGGCGCCGACATCTTCCTGCTGGACGGGACCCGCGTCTGAACCTACCGGTACGCGCTCGAACCGTTGAGCGACTTCTGGATCAGCCGGTCCAGCGCCACCTCCCCGACGGCTCCGATCGTGGCATCGACGGGCTGGCCGTTCTTGAAGACCATGAAGGTCGGTATCGACAGTATCTCGTACCTGGTCGCAATCTCCGACTGTTCGTCGGTATTCAGCTTCCCAAAGAGAACCTTCCCGGAGTACTTGGCAGCGAGGCGCTCAACGACCGGCTCCATCGCCCTGCAGGGCGGGCACCACACGGCCCAAAAGTCGACGAAGACCGGGCGCCCGTCGTTGACGTACTTGTCGAAGTCGGAGGTTGTGAGCGTGACTATCGGCTCGTGCTTCGTGGCGGCTTCCAGGGTCATCCTCTTCGCCTTTTCGTTTAGAATGTTTGCAAGTTCAGGATCAGACAATATCTTTATGTCGAGCTGAAAGACGTATTTTAAGATTCTCGGGTTGACGATCCGTTGGCGCATTCTTCAGGGACGCGAGTCGGCGCAATAGCCGAGGGCCTGAGGCAGGACGAGCCAATCGGGAGGGTAGAATCCAAGACCGCGGCCGTTGCCGTGATTATCAGGACCGCCCTCTTCGGCGAGGAGGTGCTGCTAATCAGACGTGCGGTCAGGGAGGGAGACCCTTGGTCGGGCGATGCCGCCTTCCCCGGCGGCCGAGTGGAGGCCCCGGATGGAAGCTTCAGGGATGCTGCGGCAAGAGAGGCGCTGGAGGAGGTCGGCGTCGACCTCGCAGCAAACGCCCGTTTTCTTGGATACATGCACCAGTTTCAGGCAAGGAGGGGGAACATCTGGGTGGTTCCGAGCGTCTTCCTCCTCACCGGGGCAGTCTCGATAAGGGCCAACAGCGAGGTCTCGTCGCATCTCTGGGTCCCCCTAGTTGAGCTCCTCGGGCGGGAGAGCCGCGCCACCTTCACTCTGGTACGCGGAGAAGAGAGGATGACCTTCCCTTCATTCAATCTTCGAGGGTACGTTGTCTGGGGCCTGACCGAGCGAATCTTGTCCTCGCTCGCGGGTTCGATCGGAGATGAACCCAGCTAGCTCACTTTGATACGTACTTCTTGATCTCCGCCAGATGGGAGGGATTCCTTCGGAGGAACTCCACGAGCCGCTCGATGCGGTAGATTGTCGTAGGCTGCACGTGGTGCTCGATCCCTTCCGTGTCCTCGTAGGCGACGCCGCCCTCGACTCCGATCATGGAGAGGAACTCGGAGATGATCTCGTGTCGGCGGATGACGGACCGAGCAATCTTCTCGCCGGACTCGGTGAGGCTCATCCCGCGGTAGGGCTGGTGAAGGAGGTAGCCGCGGGCCGCCAGCTTGGCGACCATGTTCGAGACGGTCGGGGGCTTTACCTCCAGCCTCTCCGAGACGTCTACGGTGTTCGCGTAGCCCTTGTCCTCGAGGAGGTGGTAGACAGCCTCGAGGTAGTCTTCCGCACGGGGCGTCTCCTGCTTCTTGCTCGCTCCCCTCGGCATTCTGGGATTCCCGGGCCGGCCGGCTTAAAAGCCTTGTAGCGCACCGTAATCTAACATGCTTCGACTAGCCTAAACTGTGGCGGGAGATCACGACGCAGCCCTCAGCGCGCATCGGGAGATTGCTTTGGCCTGGGCTCAGGGAAGAGCTCCCTCTGCCTTTTCTGCGTCCTCGAGCGCCTGACCTCTCCGCGCTCGTAGGGGAAGACGACCCAGGTGTCGACGGTCTGGAGGGAGAAGTCCGGGACGAAGGCGCTCCACGGCTTTGTGAAGAGGACGGCGGTCCTCAGGGCACGCGGCTTCTCCGCGCTGAGGTACTGCGTCACCGTCTCCATCGTCTCCCCGCCGTCCACGAGGTCGTCGACGACAAGCACCCTCTTCCCCGAGATGTTCTCGATGATGGTGGTGAGGATCTTCGGCTTGACGCGCTCCCCGACGTCGGTGTAGGACTTTACGTTGAGGAAATCGATCTTGCTGCCAAGCCTGTCAGATACGACCATGGCGACCGGGATGCCGCCCCGGGCGATCCCGACGACGAGGTCAAACCTCTCGCCGCTCGCGTTCACGGAGTCCGCCAGCTTGGTCACGAGTTCGCCGTACTGGGCCCAACTCAGATAACGCAGCTTTGGCAACTGGCCTGCTCCGCCTCGACCCTCTAAAAAGCATTCAAGGTGCGTCCTCAAGGACGACCGGCTCTGCCGCGTCCGGTGCCACCAGGACCTTCCCGGACCGGAGGCGGGAGATGTAGATACCGGCGAACATGATGGCGACGCCGAGAATCTCTACCGGGGTCGGTAGCTCCCCCGTCACGATGGCCTGGATTACCACCGAGGTAGCCGGGACCGCGAATGCCAGCGTCGTGACGCTGCCTATCGACTCCATCCTCGCCATAGCGTTCCAGAGCAGGAGGGTAATCGCGCCGCCGATCACCGAGACGTAGCCGAGGTCTATGAAGAACCCAGGCGTGGGGTTGAGGTAGAAGACGAAGGGGAAGAAGGGAAGGAAGAGCAGCCCCCCGATGAAGAACTGTGTAGCCACGGTCCGGACAGGATCCTGGTTCCTCAGCTTCCTGTAGTAGACGGTGTAGAGACCCCAGAAGAACGCGTTGATCACGCTGAAGACTATCCCGGTCGTCGATCCACCGACGTCGGAGAGCGCGAGGCCGTAGGTCGCGACCCCGGCGAACCCGATGAGCGCGCCGAACGCTCCGAACCTGCTGGTGCCCTCCCTCAGCAACAGCACGGCGAGGGGGATCGCGAAGAGCGGCATGGTGTAGCTCAGGACCGCAGACTGACCGGCGGAGACGTACTGGAGGCCGAGGGCCCAGAACGCGCTGCTCAGGAAGGCGAAGCCGCCGAGCAGGAGCGTGTCCCTGTTCAGGATTGGCCTGAAGTTCTTGGCTATCGCGAAGCAGATCGTCGAGGCTATGAGATAGCGGATGCCCATGAAGACGAGCGGGTTGACGTACTGCAGGCCGTCCTTGGCGAACTGGTACTGGAGGCTCGCCACGAGCACGTATGGCAGGGCGTAGGTGACCATGCTTCTCTTCGTGCTCATAGGCGCTGAGCCGGTGGACATCCCACCTCGCTTCATAAGTTAGTTGAACGATGAGTTTGGACTGAGGTGGGCCGGGAGTGATTTGAACACTCGACTTTGGCGGTTTTCCACTTTCGCTGTGTAAGAGCGACGTCATAACCGAGCTAGACCACCGGCCCAAACGCGTCCTGGTTGGGACTGGTAATAAGCATTGGAATCGACTGAGGAGTCGCGGTACACGCGAAACATCTGGAAAATATTTAAATAGAATTCGGGTGCCGACAATATCGAGTGGCGCGAATGAGAGGGGATCAACTTCATGGGAGCTGGTTCGGTTCATCGTTTGCGTTGACTGTCTGCTAAGGATCAGAGGATTATCAGCCCGTAATTGCGGCATTCCACGTCTTGCGCGTATGTCAACTACGAGAGGTGTAGGAAACGGCTGAGCAGCTGAAACTAGCCCTCCCGAAGGGCTCTCTTGAGAAGGCCACCTTCGAGATCTTCCAGAGATCATACTACAAGATCTCCGGCCAGGACAGGACCTACAGGCCCTACTTCAGCGACCCCGAGATAGAGCTCAGGATCCTGAGACCTCAGGAGATCCCCGTTTACGTGGCGGACGGTGTCCAGGACGTGGGCATCACGGGCATAGACTGGATACGCGAGACGGGCGCCAACGTCGAGAAGGTCCTGGATCTGGAGTACGGGAAGGTGAAGATCGTGACGGCGTTCCCAAAGTCCGCGCCCTACGAGAAGTCGAGCGAGCTGCTGGAGGACTACTGGAAGAACGGCAGATCGGTCCGCGTCTCGGCAGAGTACCTCAACATAACCGCGGAGTACCTCAAGTCGATACCCATCTACAAGAAGCTCTTCGGGAACAAGGAGCCCATGATCATCACCCCGTGGTGGAGGAAGGGGGACAACCCGAAGGCGAGCGTCTACCTCTCCTTCGGCGCGACAGAGGCGAAGCCTCCGGAGATCGCTGACCTCATAGTGGACGTCACGGAGACTGGGACGACACTGGAGCAGAACAACCTCAGGCAGGCGGAGACGATAATGGTCTCGACCGCCCACCTCATCACGAACAAGTCTGCCCTGAAGGACCGGTGGAAGAGGGAGAAGATCTTCGACCTCAAGGTGATGCTCAGGGGCGTCGTGGAGGCCCAGAAGAAGCTCCACATCTTCGTCAACGTGAAGGAGGAGAACCTGCAGAAGCTCCTCTCGCAGCTCCCGTCGCTGAAGAGGCCCACCATCAGTCCGCTCTCCGAGAAGGGCTGGTTCGCCGTGAACACCGTGATCGGAAGGAGCGACCTTCTCAAGATGCTCCCCACGCTGAGGAAGCTGACACAGGGCCTGGTCGTCCACGAACCGCAACAGATCCTCTCTCTCGAGGAGTTCGCGGGAGAGAACGGCGAGAAATGAATGAGCTTCTACCCCTGATCAGGGCCGAGGGAAAGGACCCCGCGCGCCTGGCCGCCCGGATCAGGGGCCGGAGACGCGACCTGGCCTCCGTCGAGGAGGGGGCGCAGAAGATAATCACGAGGGTCAGGAGCGAGGGCGACGCTGCCCTCCGGCAGCTCACGCTCGAGCTGGACCACGCCGAGATCGGGGGGAGGATACGGCTCGACAGAGAAGAGATAGACGGAGCGCGGGCAAGGGTCGATGCCAGGCTGCTGGACGCGATGAGGTTCTCCCTGAACCGCATCAAGAAGACCCAGGGACAGCTCCTCCGCCGTCTCTCGTACTCCTACGTCTCGGACGGTTTCGTCGTTCGGACCACCGCGAGGGGCCTGCCCTCCGTCGGGTGCTACATCCCGGGAGGGCGCGCGGCCTACGCGAGCACGGTTCTCATGACTGCGGGAGTAGCCAGGCTCGCCGGCGTCGGAAGGGTAGTGGTGTGCACGCCGCCTAGTCGGGATGGGGCGGTCGACGATGCCATCCTCGCCGCGGCCAGTCTCTGCGGCGTCGACGAGGTATACAGGGTCGGAGGCGCCCAGTCGATCGCGGCCCTGGCCTATGGGACCGAGTCGGTGCCCAGGGTCTCGAAGATAGTGGGGCCTGGCGGCCTCTACGCATCGGTCGCAAAGCGACTGGTCTCCAGGGACGTTCAGATCGACTTCTTCGCCGGACCTACGGAGATCGTGGTCGTCGGCGACCGGACGACGGACCCTAGGGTCGCGGCGTGGGACCTCGTCGGGCAGGCGGAGCACGGACAGGACAGCCTCTGCGGGCTGATCACCTGGGACCCCGGACTCGCCGAGAAGGTCAGGGAGGAGGTGGCAAGGATATCCTCGGGCATCGACAGGGAGGAGTTCGTGAAGGGAGCGCTGGCTCGGGGCTTCGCGGTCGTCTGCCGCAACAGCGACTCGGCGGCCGGGATCGTGAACGCCCTGGCGCCGGAGCACCTTGAGCTGATGATGGACGACCCCGGGGCCTTCTCGGAGAGGGTAAGGAACGCCGGGCTGGTGCTCTCCGGGAAGTACGCCCCCTGCGCGGCGAGCGACTACTGCATAGGCACCGATCACGTGATCCCGACGGAGGGCTACGCCGCGGTCAGGTCGAGCCTCTCGGTCCTCGACTTCGTCAAGCTGAACTGGACCGTCGAGGGCACAAAGGCGGGGCTGAAGGCGGTCTTGCCTCCCCTGAAACTGCTCGCTGAGGCCGAAGGCCTCCCCAACCACTACAGGTCTGCGGAGTCGCGATTCAGGAAATGAAGGAAGCCAGCTACGAAACGGTGGATCCAGGCGGCGTGCCCGCCCTGCTGCGCCCCGGTTCGAGGGACCTTCTCAGGAAGGTCGACGCCGTCGTCTTCGACTGCGACGGGACGCTGATAGACGTGCGCGAGTCCTACGACGCAACGATAATGAAGACCGTCGAGGCGATGGTCGAGGGTTTCTCGGGCGTGGAGCTGCCGATCGAGGAAGTCGGAGGGAAGATGATCCTCGAGGTCCGGAGCACGGGGGGGTTCAACAGCGACTGGGAGACCACATACGCCCTGTCGCTCCTCTCCGAGGTGGCCATCGAGCGGACACGGAGAGAGGCCCGCGGGAGGGAGGGTCAGGTCGGTCGCATCGTCGCCGCGCTCGCCGAGTTGGTCGATAGCTTCGCATCGAGGAACAGGCTGGCAGGACACAGGTCGGTCGACAGCTACCTCCGTCGTGGCGGACTGGAGTCAGACTCGGTGGAAGAGCTCCGACGGTACCTCGGCTTCCCGGGGACCGCCAGGGACAGCAGGTTGGCGGCCACCTTCGACCAGATTTACTACGGCGGTGAGCTCTTCCGGAAGATCTACGGCTTCCGGCCATCGGTATGGAACGACGAAGGACTCATAGATAGGGAGACCCTGCTCATCAGCCGCGAGGACCTTGTCCGCTTCAGGAAGATCGTCGGCGGGAAGAAGATGGCGATTGCCACTGGCAGGTCGTTCGTCGCCGTCAGGCACACGCTGGGCCGGCTCCTCCAGTACTTCGAGAGGGACGCCTCGGTCTACATCGGGGACGGGGAAATCGACCCGGGGGTCGCCTCCGAGATGGCCAAGTACAGCAAGCCGAGCGGAGCGAGCCTGGTCCGGGCTCACGAGGTCCTCTCGGCGGACGCCATGCTCTATGTCGGGGACTCGGCGGAGGACAGGCTGATGGTGGACGACGCCCGAAGGCGCTATCGGTCCATCTGCTTCGCCGGAATCTGCGGCAGCTCGTTCGACGAGAGAGCGCAGGTCTCGTATTTCACCCGCACCGACTCTGACCTGCTCGTCAACTCCGTCAGCCAGGTGCCCGATGTGCTAGAGATGATCCGAAGATGAGAAGAGCCAGACTCCAGAGGAAGACCAAAGAGACGCAAATCGAACTGACCGTCGACATCGACGGGACGGGAAAGTCGGACTGCAAGACGGGGGTGAAGTTCCTCGACCACATGCTCGATTCCTTCGCCACCCACAGCCTGGTCGACCTCAGGGTGAGGGCGGATGGCGACCTCCAGCACCACCTTGTGGAGGATGTGGCGCTCGCTCTCGGGCAGGGGCTAAGCAACGCGCTCTCCGACCGGGCCGGGATAACCCGCTTCGGACACGCAATCGTGCCGATGGACGACGCGCTCGCTCTGGTAAGCATCGACCTGGTCAAGAGGCCCTATTCATCCATACAGCTCGGGCTGGAGCGCGTGATGGTAGAGGACGCCCCAAGGGAGGACCTCGAGCACTTCTTCGTGTCCCTGGCGACTAGCCTGGGCTCGACGGTGCACGTGAAGATGCTCGACGGGAAGAACGACCACCACAAGTTCGAGGCCGCCGTGAAGGGTGTCGCCCTCTCGTTCCGCAGGGCCGCGGCCCCCGACCCCAGACGCGCCAAGGAGCCGCCCTCCTCCAAGGGCGCGATGTGACCTTGAGGTTCAAGGTCTTCAACTACGGAGCCGGGAACCTCTACAGCATACAGGCCGCGCTGAAGAGGGAGGGGGTGACCCCGAGCGTGACCAAGACCGGGGCCGGAATCGAGGAGGCCGACGCGATCATACTCCCGGGGGTGGGGAGCTTCGATCAGGCAGCGAAGACCCTCCCGATGGAGAGGGCCCGGGAGGTCATAGACTCGGGCAAGCCCGTGCTGGGGATCTGCCTGGGGCTCCAGCTCTTCTACTCATCGAGCGAGGAGGGGTCTGCCAAGGGGCTCTCCCTGCTCCCGGGAAGGGTGAGGCGCTTCCCCCCCACGGTCAAGGTACCGCAGATAGGGTGGAACACGCTCAGCCTGAGGAGGGAGGGCGATTTCACGGATGGGGTGCCGGACGGCTCGTGGGTGTACTACGTCAACTCTTTCGTCCCGGACGCGAAGGGAGGGTCGGTGGCAGCCACGACCAGCTACGGCGTCGAGTATCCGGCCCTCGTCGCCCAGAAGAACATCTACGGGACACAGTTCCACCCCGAGAAGTCGGGGACAGTCGGCCGGAGGGTCCTCCAGAACTTCATCCGAGCGGTGAGGAGGTAGCGGCATGGAGCTCTGGGCGGCGATCGACCTGATGGAGGGGTCCGCCGTGACCCTGGTCCAGGGGAGGGCGAAGGAGAGGACAGTCTGGGACGAGAGCCCGCTCCGGTTAGCGGAGAGATGGCAGGACGAAGGGGCTCACGGACTGCACGTGGTCGACCTCGACGCGGCGTTCGGCACGGGGTCCAACGCCGAGGTGGCGCGTAGGATCATCAAGGAATCGAGGGTGCCGGTGCAGGTGGGAGGCGGGATCCGGAGCGCGGAGGCGGCGGACGGTTGGCTGGGGGACGGCGCTTCGAGGGTCGTCTTGGGGACGCTGGCGTTCAGCGACCCGGCCGCGGCCCAGTCCATCGTCGGCGCCCACGGACCGGAGAAGGTGATCGTCGCGGCCGACTACAAGGACGGGATGATAGTGACCAGGGGATGGAAGGAGAGCCAGGGGATACCCATCGTCGCCGCGGCCAAGGGACTTGAGGCGCAGGGCTTCAGGAACCTGCTCACGACCGCCGTGGGGAGAGACGGAATGAAGACGGGGCCCGACGTCGCGACGGTCAGGGAGCTCGCGTTCGCGACGCGGATGAAGATAACGGCGTCCGGGGGAATCCGCGACGTCAGCGACCTTCTGGACCTGGAACGGGCAGGCGCGGCGGCCGCAATCATAGGAAGGGCGCTCTACGAGGAGACGGTAAAGCTGGGAGACGCGAAGGGGAGGGTCGCCTGATGCCCCTCGCCAAGAGGATAGTCCCCTGTCTGGACGTAAAGGGCGGGAGGGTGGTCAAGGGGGTGAAGTTCGAGGGGCTAAGGGATGCAGGGGACCCCGTCGAGCTGGCGGAGAGGTACAGGGACGAGGGCGCGGACGAGATCGTCTTCCTCGACATCACCGCGAGCCTGGAGAAGCGGGCTACCCTCCGCTCGCTCGTCAGGAAGGTGGCCGCGAACCTTGACATCCCGTTCACGGTGGGCGGAGGGATCCGGACCATGAGCGACGCGAGGCTGGCTCTCTGCAGCGGCGCCGACAAGGTCGCAGTGAACACCGCGGCGATACTCAGGCCCGGGCTAATCACTAGGCTCGCAGAGGTCTTCGGCTCTCAGTGCGTGGTCCTCGCGATCGACGTGAGGAGCACGGACAGAGGCTACGAGGTCTTCAGCCACTCTGCGACGAGGCCCACCGGCCTTTTGGCAGGGGAGTGGGCGAAGCGCGCCGAGGGACTCGGGGCCGGCGAGCTGCTGGTCACTTCGATTGACAGGGACGGGACCAAGAGGGGATACGACATCGGCCTGCTCAGGGAGATCACGTCGAGGGTCAACGTTCCGGTCGTCGCGAGCGGGGGTGCGGGTAAACTCGAACACTTCCTGGAGGCGTTCCGTGACGGCGGATGCGACGCGGCCCTGGCTGCGTCCCTCTTCCACTATCGGGAGCTCACCGTGGGGCAGGTGAAAGATTATCTTAGGGCGAGAGACGTCGTGGTGAGACCTTGAATCAGGCCGCGATCACGGAGATAGACTTCGCAAAGGGGGACGGGCTGGTCCCGGTGGTAACCCAGGAGGCCACCTCTGGGAAGGTACTGATGGTGGCCTACGCTAACGAACAGGCGGTGAGACTCACCCTGGAGACGCACCTGGCCCACTACTGGAGCCGGAGCAGGAACAAGCTCTGGAAGAAGGGCGAGGAGTCAGGGAACGTCCAGAAGGTGCACGACGTGCTGATCGACTGCGACGGGGACACCCTGCTCTATGTCGTGGACCAGTCCGGGCCGGCGTGCCATACCGGGAACGAGACCTGCTTCTTCAGAGAAATCCAGTGAGACGGCTGGCGCTTAAATGCTCTGATACACTAGCGGGGTGTGGATACTGAGCCCGAAACTGGTCTTCCTAGGGGTGAAGCCTCCCCAGAAATCGAGTCGGGAGGAAGAAGGTTTCAGAAGCTAGATGTCAGAATATCTCTCCGAGAGGAAGTCAGGGAGTTGCGCATGAGAGGACGCACTTATAGCCAAATCATCGACGAAATCAAGAATGACCGCGGCGTCAGCCTTCCCAAGAGCACAATCTCGTACTGGACAAGGGGAACCTCAGACCCGCTTAGGTCCGCGCATCCGTTCGTGGCGCGGCCTACCCCATAACTTGCCTATGTGATAGGGACGGAGACCGGAGACGGATTCCTGAATGTCAAAGCCAAGAGCTACCAATACAGAATCAGATTGAGGGCAGTCGACCGTGAGTTCGTAGAGTCATTCAACCAGGCTGTCTCCAAGGTACTGGGGTGTCCACCTCATCGTCTGTGGAAAGGCAAGAAGGCTCGAGAGACCGAGGTCGAGTTCGGGAGCTACTTGCTGCACAAGTTCCTCTCGCAGAGTCTGGACCGTAAGAAGGCGTTCATAGAACACGATAAGGGCTGTGCCTCTGCTTTCGTAAGGGGGTTCTTTGATTCGGAGGGTTGTGTAAGTGGTGCCGGGAAACTGACGGCAGTGAATTCTGACTTGGAGCTGCTTCGATATGTGCAAGAACTCCTCGCCAAGTTTTTTGAAATCGAAACTACAGGGCCTCATCTAACTACAATGAAGGGTACAATTCTCACTAACAGAGGAAAGTCATATGTGAGGAATGCTGATTGCTACGACATTTACGTTAGACATAGATGTCTGAACACATTCCATCGGGAAATTGGTCTAACGATTGAGAGGAAGAAGACCAGGTTAGAGTCAGAATTGGGGATTTCCCAGAAAGGGTAGCGTCGCGCGAAGGCAAGACGGGAGCGCAGGGGGTGGGATTTGAACCCACGAATTCTTGCGAACACGGGATTAGCAATCCCGCGCCATACCAGGCTTGGCTACCCCTGCCCGAGTGGCCCGATACCGTCGGCAATTTAAGAACTCTGAGGCCGGAGGGAAAAAGTGGTGGCAGCCCCGCCGGCGTTCGTCACCTCGGCCTCCCCCAGTCCCGCACATTCGGCGGTCCCCCACGTAGACGGAGCAGCGTAACCGCGTCACCTTAGGGCTGCTCCCTCCCGGATCTCGCCCGGTTCGGCGATCCAGAGTCAGAGCCCCTCCTTCGAGGGACCTGCTCCTCACGACCACCCGCTCCGGCGTGAGATCAGCCCGCCCAAGTGCGTAGGTAGAAGGAGAGATGGCTTTACCCGACGGTTGCTGGCCACTGCGTAAAGCCGGTTTCAGCCTATCGGGAGACGGCTAGCCTCCCTGCCCTACCCGCCACCGAGGTCGCGGACTATTCTGGAGTATATTTAGTGTGCTGTTCGACCAGCTGCTTCATCCTGCAGACGTTGCATAGCCCTGCGGAGGAGGGGTGGCCGCAGAGGGTGCACGGCACCGGGCTGGGACTCTTCGATACGGAGAGCTTCGATGCGATCGACAGCGCCGAGTTCAGGAGGACGTTCTTCATGCCGGGGTGCCCGACCTCCAGCTCGTTGAGGTAGTCCCTCACCTCGCTCCTGAGCCCCTCGTGCATGTACGGGCAACTGGCACTCTGGAAGGGGAGCCCGGAGAGGTGGGCGTATAGTGCGACCTCCTCCTCGTATATCTCCATGAAGGGCTTGACGCGCCGGAGCGGGAAGTCCGCGTCTGTCACCCGGGGGTCGGTCCATCCGAGTCTGTCGACGTCGCCGTGCATCAGGTTCATCATGAAGGTCTGTACGTAGTCGTCCAGGTTGTGCGCGGTCGCGATGACCGTCACCCGGGCCCTGACCGCCGCCTCGTCGATCGCGCGTCTCCTGAAGACCCCGCACATGCTGCACGACGAGATCTCGCGCTCGTCCTTCCAAGCGAGCGCGTGGTCGAGGTCGAAACCATAGAGTTCCTTGTACGAGACCACCACCTGTTCCAGTCCTAGCTCCTTCGTGAGGGCCGCCGAGTGCTCGATCGACTCCTCTCGGTACCCCTCCACGCCTTCGTCCACCGTCAGGACGGCGAGCTCGTATCGCTTCTTCTCGCTGAGGGCGTGGAGTATGCGGAGGAGCGCGAGGCTGTCCTTGCCCCCGGAGACCGCCACGCCGACCTTGTCACCGTAGCGCAGCATGCTGAAGCGGGAGATGGTCTTCCTGGTCTTCTCGACTATCGAGGCCTTGAAGCAGGCCGCGCACAGCACCTCGCCTGAGTACCTCCGAGTGTAGTATGCGCCGCCCCCACATCTCACGCACTCCAATCCAGATACCGCTTGCTTCAATCGAAGTGGATGAACGCTTAAAGAGTTCCGCCTTTGGCGGAAGTTTGGCACTTGGAGCAGGACTACAAGCGGTTCACATTCAATTATGGCATCGTGATGCTGCGCACCAAGCGAGGGCTGTCGATCATGGACACCCTCGGGAAGCGCAAGATAACGAAGCCCCTTGCCTGGTTCATGCTCTACCTCATGCCAATCTCCGGAGGGATAGCGCTGTACCTCATCCTCTCCGAAGTCTTCATCTTCCTAGGGCCCAAGGGCGCTTCGACCGTCAGCTATGTGCGGACCATCACTCCGCTCGCGAACCTCCTCCTCCCGGGACTCAACCCCTACGTTCCGATCATCTACGGATGGATCGCGATAGTCGTGGCGGTCGTCATTCACGAGGCCTCGCACGGAATCGTCGCGAGGAGTCTCGGACTCCCCGTCAAGACCGCGGGGCTGATATTCTTCTTCTTCATCCCCCTCGGCGCATTCGTCGAGCTCGACGAGACGGCGCTGAAGGAGACGAAGGCCCGCAACTCGCTCAGGATACTCGGGGCCGGCTCGGGGATAAACTTCATCGTCGGACTAGTCTGCCTCGGGTTGCTCCTTCTCACCGTCAACGCGATGGTGCCGGCTGCGAACGGTTCGGCCATCGTCGGCGTTGAGGCGGATGCCAGCGGGCTCCCGTCGCCGGCGCTGCACGCGGGGATAGTCCCCGGCGACATAATCGTGGCGATAAACGGCGTCCCCAACAACGACCTGGGTTCGTTCGGCCTTCAGCCGTTCCAGGTGATCAACATCACAGTCTGGAACAACGGAGTGACGACGGTCATACCCAACGTGAAGCTAGGAGAGACGATTCAGGAGAACACCCAGACCCACCAGAACACGACGTCTCCCTACCTCGGGGTCAGCTACATACCCTACTCAGGGCTCACGGGAATCGTAGGCAGCTACCTCCACTTCTACTCGCGTTCGGTGGTTCTTTACGTCATACCCCCCGCGTTCCCCGGGGTGGCATACCAGATACCGTTCTCCACTCAGCTCGGCGTCTTCTACACTTCTCCGCTCGGCGCGTTCACCCCGATAGCGGAGAACGTGCTGTTCTGGCTCTTCTTCGTGAACTTCAACCTGGCCATCTTCAACAACCTCCCGATCTATCCGATGGACGGAGGGCAGGCGCTGGAGCGTTTCCTGGTCGGCGTGGGCAGGGGCAGGATCAGCGACGACATCGCGAACAGGATTACGATCGCGGTCACGGTGGTGCTCGCCTTCATCCTCATCTCGGTGGTCGTGGGACCGTACCTCAGCGCGTACCTCTGAGAGGCTTTGGGACGTAATTAACGACGTCGTTATTGTGTATGTGTCCCGCATACCAATTATAGGGGGATGAGCAGACTCCGTTACTCCGTTGAGAATCCATCCATACATTCGTGATTAAAAGCG